>Ga0208899_1000040_pt1 | contig 62580 bp, 83 predicted proteins | sample VirMetDEL_Nov_24_FD_184518 | JGI IMG/M metagenome (GOLD analysis project Ga0208899, IMG submission 184518) | Aqueous microbial communities from the Delaware River and Bay under freshwater to marine salinity gradient to study organic matter... | ecosystem: Environmental > Aquatic > Marine >... | reverse complement strand
AAGCTGTCTTTATCATCAGCTACAGTTGCTGTAACTTTTAATACAGGAGGCTCAAAACTAATTAAGTCTTCTTGTATTGTTACTGTTACGTTTAGCTCCTTTAAAAAGGGTTTTGTAGCTTCTAGGATGTCTTCGGCAGATCGGAAATAATACTTGCCGAAAGAGTTGTATCTACTTTTCTTCGATTTAAACTCTTGTTGAATTTTGGATAATTTTTGGTATATTGTCATACTATTATAATCACATATTTATTTATTAATTTACAGGTAGTCAAGCACTTGCGAGTGATCTACGTTGTCAATTAGCTTTTGTACAGCTTGCTTTTTAAGTTCAGAAACTCTTACGTAAGCTGACACGCCTTTTATGTCTAAAGCTTCAGCTATTTTCTTAGCTGACATTTTATCGCCGTCAAGACCATAACTCTTGCTTAATACAAAAACTTCGTTTTCAGTTAGATATTTGTTTAATAAACTTAATAAATAAGCATTTAACAATTGCTCATTGTATGGATCTGATTTATCAGGTATTTGATAAACCATATCCTCATTAGATGGTGTAGCATCAATACTTAAAAATATGCTATTAAAAAACATAGCAACCATTTTTTTATCTTTACCTCCATCTTTTCTTATTTGTTCCATCTTGTGCTCAGGTATACGCATTGTACCTCTATTTTTATCAATAGCTCTACGTATGCCACCTCTAACTCGCTTAGATAAAAAAGACTTCAAACTTAATTCAACATCATCAGAGTCAATAAGTTTTTCCCAGTCTATTTTATCTACTGCTTTTATTAAATTAACATAGCCTTCTTGTATTATATCTAATATAGACATAACACCTGACGCTTCTTGAGATGTAGCAAACTTTTTTGAAATGTTTTCTACAAGCGGCATAAATCTAATTATAAGTTCGTCACGAGTATAAAAAGAATATTCTTTATTAACTGGCATAGCTAACTTTATATCTTCTTTGAGCCTTATGTAGTTTTGTACATTATACTTTTTCATGTTTGTTATTTAACTCTTGTTTTTCTTTTTTGAGTTCTTCACCCATGTTTCTATGTATTGTTCTTGGTGTGCAACCTAGAACTTTTGCTATTTTAGGTATAGTGATAACACCGTTATCATGCACCTGTAGCATAGCTTCGTAAATATCTTGTTGTAGTATTGATTTACCTCTACCTATTATTGAGCCAACAATACTTAATTTTTCACTTACACTAAGACCTGAACCATCTTTAAATACTATTTTACGTAGTTTATTTTTTGGTGGTTGTTCAAGATCTTGTATATATACTTCGTTTATAATGTTGTTTAATATGTTAGGCGATAATGTAAATGTAGTAAACCCATTAGGTTTATGAGTTATTACACTTGCTAGTTCAGAAAACTGTGTTTTATCCATGTCAGGATTAAGATACCACAATACTAACAAATGCCATTTTAAGGATCTATAGGTATTTATCTTTGCCTTTGTGTTAAACAAACTGTAATAGCCGTAAGTACCGTCAGCATAGTACCAACCCCAGTCGTAACTAGTTGTTGGCTCATCTGGCGAGTACCTACGATATACAATGCGCTTATTATTTAGATATGTCATAGCGCGTTGTGACATTAGCCCTTTACTTTAGTATCTTTAAGCCTATTGTCACTGTGCAGTGTTGCCCAGTATAGCTCATGCTCGTTTTTTAAACCTCTTGAATTTATTTCTTCATCAAGCCATTTTTGCGAATAATATATTATCCAATCAGAGTTTTTCATAATAATTTTTATATTTTAAAAATAATTTACGTTTTTCAAAGTCAACTGTTCCAGTGTTTATAGCATGTTTAGCTATATCGCACTGTATTGTAGCCATTGTAGCTTTAACATAAGACTTGTGGCTTAAGCATCGTCTTTTTTTAGCTATGTTTTCCCACATACTATTCATAGTGTTTGTCTAATAACATGTGAGCAACTTCAATACTTATCATATTGTCGTTATATAATTGCCATATTAATTTTCTCATTATCTAAATGCTGCGCATGTATGTTTATGTTTATATTTAGTTTTATGTAGTGAACCTACACATTTAGTACTAGCGCAACTAGCTAATAATGAGCCAGTTGCTATTGTTATTATTAGTTTTTTCATATTTCTTCGTCTAAACAGTCTGGACATATGTCACAGAATTCATAATCTTCTTTTGTAATATCATTACCACACATTTCACATTTGTAAAAACCTGTGTTTACACTAGCCCAAGGCTCCTCTTTCTTGAGAAGCCAAGGCATATAGCTTATTGGATCACTCATTGTATTTCCCCTGCTTCTAATAAACTTTGTGCAGTTCTACCAAACCATCCTTGCAATTTATATGCAAGACCAGTATCGTGTAAGTATTGCCAAGCTTCGATTATTTCATCTTCATTGCTTGTATTTATCCAGCCTTCAGCTAGACCTGTTGCTTTATAATCATTCATAATTTCTTATTGCTTTATAATGTGGATGTCTGTAACTACCTGCTTTAGTTCGTTCAAAGTATGTAAATGTAGCATACTGACCGATGTAGTCGTGTATATTTTCTAGCATATTAGCTAAGTCTTTGTAGTTGTAGCCTTTACCTGGAGGACAACCAAACTCATTACCTTCATAATCTTGCATAATAAACTTACCTAGTGTACCTTCACGCTTACCTTTACCTATTTCATAGCCAATAATTGTAGCTTCTGCATCGTGAAAGTCTTTAAACTTCATAAGATCCCATGATCTAGTACCTTTGTACTTACCTGCAAATGATCTGTATATACTACCTTCGTAACCTCGTTTAAGGTTTTTCTTGTGTAGAGATAATGCTTCGTCAAAATCCATAACAACTTTAGTTTCAACTTTACATATAGGATATGTATAAGTTAAGTTTGTAGTAATGTAACTTAGTCTAGTGCTATAAGTACCTATTGTCATACTAGCTATATCATATACATGGTATTGTACTAGTTCTGCAGCTTCTGCCTTGTCAGCGTCTGTTGGTTTTTTCTTTTTAACTAGTGAGATGATCTTTTCAAAGTCATCTTTTAGCCCATGATTATACAGCTCGCCATCAAGCACAGCTGTAGGGTTTTTTGCAAAGAAAGGCTTTAGAGCCTGTTCAATGTGTTCTACATTCATAAACTGGTTATTAGCACGAGAGAACGCGCCTTTGGCAGTAAATAGACAGCGTACGCCATCTAGTTTTGGTTGTATGAATGCGGGGTAATCTGCTTTGTCCTCATTGTATTTGTGAGCAAGCATTGCTTTAATATTTTCCACTTCCATGATTTAATTTAAAATTTATTTTTTCTATTTTCTTTTGTATCATTGCTGCTTTTTCATATTCTTCTTTGTCTTCAAAGATCATCATGATTGTTTGCAGTCTAGCTAGTTCGCCTACTAGTCTTTCTTCAGCGTTTAAACCTAACTCATCTGTTTTATTACTTGTAATATCAGATATAGTATAGCCTTGACTAACTAGTTTTTGTATTTGCTCTGCATATTCTGCATCAGCATCTTCTTGCTTTTCCATTATTTTATCAAATAATAGTTGAGCTAATTTTTCGATTGCATCTTCTTTCATATTAATATTATCCGTTAGTTATCGTATTTAGTTTGTAAACGCTTCGTAATAAAAACCTTTTTGAAAGTTTTTACCTATTGATTTATTAGAATACACACATAAGTATGCTCTTCTTGGTTTATCTGTTGTATTAGGAGAAGATCTGTGTACACAGTTACCTTCTATTAATACTATATCACCTGTTTTAGGGTATAAACTTACCCATTTATTGTTGTCAAGTACTTCAATTGTGCCGTTTTCATCAGTAAAATCATCTAAAACTAACATACAATTTATAGTTAAGAGGCTTTTGTCATCAGGAAAAGGGCCATATTGATTGTCATAGTGAGGTTGAAAAGGCATATTAACATCTTTATTTTTCACTACTATTTGATCATTAAATAAGTACGGCTTTGGTATATACTTAGTAATTAAGTCATACATAAAGTTAGAAGTATATACAGAAAACAACATAGCGTTTTCATTAGCACTTGCAATAGGTAAACTTGAAGCCATATCAATACCACCCCAATAAGCGCCAGATCCATTTTCTTTTGGTTGGCCTAAATATGGTTGAGTTTTTCGTATAGCTTCTTCAGTGTATTTTTGCAAATAGCTAACAGCCCAAGAAGGTATTATATTTTCTTCTATTTTATAGTTCATACTGATTGTAACTTATCAAGTCTGTCTAGTTTTTGTTTGTTAGTTAAACTATTCCAGTTGCTTGGTGGTTGCCAATCAGGTATACTAGCTCTCATTGTAGCAAAAGCTATTCTTTCTTTGTAAGCAACTCTTGCATCGCTTAACTTTTCTGTGCTTGTAGCATCTAGATCACCTAGTAACATAAATGCTTTCATCATGTTTATTGTATTCATACCACGAAAAGCCCGTACCTTTTGAGTACGAGCTGACCTGTCTTAATATCTACTCCCTTAGTGTTTAAGACGACAGTTTATCGTGGAAACTAAACTACTATTAACTAACTAACAGTCTGATTAATTTCTTCTGATTCAGTAAATTCTTCCTTTAGCCATTGCAGTTCTGCCATGTCAAAGTTATAATCACTGTCTTCATTCATAATTTCGTCATATATCTTATCTGCTATTTCTGAAAATTCTTCTAGTAACATATCGTCAAAGTATATATCATCTAGAAAATAGTCATCTGCATATAATGTACAATGTCCATTTGAATATCTTATCATCTCCATAATAGCTGATGGTACATCACTATCGTAATAATACACATCTTCGCATATACTTACGTTTCTCATGTCGTGAGCTACTACATATACAGAGTAACCGTCTACAGTGTTTTCTTCATAAGCATAAATATCTGCATTATCGTAAGCATTTTCATCTATTTTTAAGCCATAATAACTTTTTACGGCTTCTATTATTTTTTCGTTTGTTGGTTCTTTTGATTCCATTTTTGTTAAATTAAGTTAGTAGTTAGTAAAATTGTGTAAAGTATTAGCGCTAATCCAAACAGTATTAACGCTAAGTCTCGCTTGTCATCATCCATTTGCTTTGTTTATTTGCTTAATAGTATATAATACAAGTCTTTTTAGCCTTTCAGCTCTATTGTTTATCAGCATTCTTTTGTTTGTATCGAACTCATATAGTTTTCCATTCCATGAAATAACTTTGTGAGAGGATTTATATTGTGGATTTAGCTGATAACAGGTGTAAATACTACCATTTTTGTTTAGTATATTTTTTCTAATATAACCTGTTTTATGTTCAGATATGCAGTCACCTGTCGGTAATGTAAAGCAAGTTGTACCTCTTTTTATTTGAGATGGACTTGATGTATCTTTAGCACCTAGTGCTTTTAATGTATCTAAAGCTAGTTGTTCTTCGTTCATATTTATTGTTTTATTAGCCAATCACCCCATATTAACTCTTTTTGCGTAAGATCGTAATACCATACATCGCCAAATGTACAAATAGATCTTATCTGCTCAATAGTTAAGTCAGAGTAATGGTCTTTGTTTTTAAGTTTATCAAGTAGCCAATTTACAGATTCATACTCTTCAGCATTTTCTTTCATCTTGGCTTTGATATGTGGTTTTAATTTATCGTATAACATGTTTATATTATCCTTTAGTGTTCGTATTTAGTTTGTAATTTGTTTTTTAGTCATAGATCTTACTTTGTCTTTTAACTCTTTTGATATATTAGTATAAAAACCTGGTGCAAATATAGATCTTTTACCATCTTTTTCTAATTCTAATATATCTTTTTCTACCTGCGTTACGTAGCAGTCAAGTGCGTCGATTATAAGTTTCGACTCCATTCCGTTAAATTTATTCATTATTTTAAGTTTTGTAGCAAAGCATTAGTTTATGCATTATTTTACCATGATTTTCATGATAAAACTCGAACCATTCGTCTTCAAATAGTTCTAAACCTGCTTCAGTTAAGTATTCTGATGAGTCAAATACATATTTTGTACTCATTTCATTACAAATTAGTTCAAATATAGTATCATATATTACAGGTTGTAAGTCTTCTACAATTTGATCAACAGTTTTATCTACTTCTTCGTGTTCAAAAGGATTAGAAGTTGTTACATTAGGGTTTTTATTAGTATTTTTAGCTACTTCTGCTTGTAAATCTGCATTATGTTTAGCTATTTGATACTCTTTTGATTGTCTAATTTCGTTTAGCGTTCTATTTTTTGCCATTTTTATTAGATTTTAATTGATTATACGCCTTTTTTAACTCGGCGATTTGAGTTTGACACTTTCTTATTTGATCTTTATTACCAACTTCTTGATAGAATTGTGTCCAAGAGTACAAGTTTTGTAGTTGTTTGGTAATTGTTTGTTGTTGTTTACTCATACCACGAAAAGCCCATACCGATTAAGTATGAGCTGACCTTATTTTAAATTGTAAGGCACTATTTCGCGAGTTAACGCTCGTATGTTTTTAGGTCGAGTTACAGCATCACACTCATGCCCGTTATCTTAGCATAGTACCATAACCTTTACGTCTAGTTAGTTTTGCTATTTTAATAGCATCTTCACGACTAAGTATTTGTATACTATTGCCAGTTTTATGGTTGATAACTGGAGCGCAACCATAACGCTCTACGTTGCTACAGCTAACACAAGTGTTATAACCGTACTTAATTCTTACTGGATGTAGCTCTTTGCCACATTTACATGCTTTTGTTTGTATTGTTGTTGTATTCATGTATATATTATCCAATAGTAATCGTATTTAATTTGTAACAAACGTTAATCCTTTATAGTTAAACCATCCTTGAATATCATCAGGTATATTTCCAATTGTATAACCTTTATACATTTTGCCGTCTAATCTTATTATTGATCTATTACTTGGGTAAAATTTAATTGTCTTCATTTCTTTTGTAGTTATTTATTATTTTTCTTATTCTTTTGCCTAATTCTTGATCATTAGGAGTGCTTGTTGTAACTTCTTCTATCATTAGAAACATTACTGCTTTTTTAGTTTTAGCGTCTTCAAACGCGCCTTCCCACTCGTGAGATCTATCAATTGCTTCCATTTTCTAAGTCTATTATTAGTTCACCATTATATATTTTTGTTGCTTGCATTAGTGAATATGTCCACTTCTGCCACTCTGTTCCACATTTCTGTGTCCAACCGTAGATACCATCCTGTATATCATTAGCGATTGCTTCAATTGCTTGTTGTTCTGTCATATTTTATCTTTTATAAAGTTCTAAGTCTTCACTTGTTCCTGGAGAGAACAGTTCACTTCTCATATATTTTACTATTTTTATAGTCATTTCATTGAATAAATCTAGAAATTCATCGTTAGTTTCTGTAAAGTTATTATGATCTTCAAGTTCATATTCTAACTCGTTAGCTAGTTTTTCATATAGTGAGTCAACCACTCTCCAAGTAATTTCGTCTTTTTCTTCGTTAGTTAGTTTCATATTATTTAAATAGTGGTAAGATTACTTGCATTATTACATTTTTGATAGCTATAAACATAGTTGGAATCCAAATACATAAGAAAGCTGTAGTCATTACGGTAGCATATATTTTTAACATGTGCCACTCTGTTAGGTATATTGCTATTTTTTTAAGAGTTTTAGTCATTGTTATTTATTTTAGTTATTAGTTCGTGTATTTCATCATAGTTGAAAGTAGAATACACTTTGTCTACTTCCGACTGTACATAGTTGTACGTAAATTCTTTTATTGAAACACTGAACAGTGAGACAACTAAGTCGCGAGGTGAGTAACCATAAGGAGATTTATGTTTGTTGAAGATCATGAGTTTGATTTCACCGTCACCATAATTGATTGCTGTTAAGTTGTCTGTGTTTATGTATTTCATATTGTTATTATCCATTAGTTGTCGTATTTATTTTGTATTAGAAAACTCAAGTAACATATCTTCAGTTTCATTAAGATATTCAATATAATATTCACCTAAATCTGTAATTATATTATCTTTGTCTACATCACTCTGCATCCACTCTTTCATATCTTGGATATTGTTTATAGCTTCACTTAGTAGATATTTGTTTCTTTCTACTGAGTTTACTATTGTACCATCTTTTTTTGCAGGAGAAGCTAGTAAAGAACTTGCTACTCCAATTGTTAATATTATTTTATTCATATTTTTTCTACTTTATATATTACTTCATTCATTATTATTCCTAATTCTTCCATGAAATCTCTCATTTCATCGCAAATATAGTTTTTATCATTAGTTAAATATAGTGGTTCTTCAATGTCACCATAGTATATTTCAAATTCATAGTTATCTATCATATTATTTGTTTTTATTTGTTTATTTATAAGTTTTATATATTGGTAAACCAGCTTTCCACTTATCAGCTACACAAAATAATGGATCTTCCCAATCTTTCTTTAGCCACTTTGGATTATTCACCATTTCATCATGACACCATTGTTTCTCATTGTCACCGAGTTGATAATAGTGCATGTCAAATTCTGACATTGCTATTTTGTCTATTGTAGTATTTAGATTATTCATAGCACTTGATTTAGTAGTTCATACACATCATCTTGTTGAGATTTACTTAATGTCATGAAGACACCATTAGCTTCTCCGGGATAATTGAGAACGTGATTTATACATTGCTGAGTAAGTTCAGCTTGATTTACAGTCTTTTCCATTTCGTCAAAAGCTTTTGACCAAGACCAGTTTGAAGGATTATTTACATTATACATAGTTATTAATTTTATTTAGTTTATTATATTATCCACTTTGGATAGTATTTAGTTTGTAACCGAGTGAGGAGTCGAACCTCACCTCTTTCCCAAGTATTTATATACCCGTCGGCTATATTACTCATTCATATTTGATTTACCAGTAAACGAGTAGAACTAACTGGACTTTATTTTATTACTCAGAAACTTGATGATCTAAGATTTCACTTAATTCTCTGCAGAATTTTGGAACAGTATTACTATTTGTATAAGATTTGTACTGTTGGAAACACGGCATACTTTCAAACTTTTCTTGAAATGTTGAGTAAATTTCATCATGATCATAAGTGAATTTATAGCCTTTTTTGTTAGTGAAAGTAATTACTGAATTAGTTCCGAGTAATGATTTTCTGATTACAAATCTTTTTGTAGTTAAGTTATTAGTTTTCATAGTTATTATATTTTATTTATTTATATTTAGTTTAGTTATTATTATTATCCAGTTTAGTTCGTTGTTAGTTTGTAAGAGTGTAACTTTGTTTATTAGTTAAAATTAGTTGAGAAGTGTTACACATATTATCTCAATAATTTACATTAATTAAATTCCATTGAATGATATGTAGTTAATAATTCCATATTCTACTATCATATATATTACTGTTGATATAAATGATATGAGTGATAATTTTAATATTGTTAGTTCGATGTTGTTAATTAAGTTTTTCATTGTTAGTTTATTTATATATTTTATTTACATTTATATTATCCAACATAAGTCGTAATTAGTTTGTACAATATATATATAACATTGACACAATAATATATTAAATAAATGTCATATATAACAATTAAATTATATAAAACAATGGGGACCCGCAATTATATATTTCATTTTCTTATTTACACAAAATTATATTGTGGTGGCGCTATGCAATACTCCAATATTTCTAATATATAGTGACATTAGCCCCTTAAAGCTACTTAATAACAGGTAAGTGTCACCCTTCTATAGGGTAAATATCGTGAAATACAAGTGAATTACTATAATGTACGCGATGGATAAGCGACATAAACTAAATAGGATTAAAAAACAAACTATAACACAAAGATTATAGATAAATAATATATGATATGGAATCACCATTAGAAAAAAGAAAAAGAAAAGCTAAGAAAGCGGCTAAAGCTGCTATTAAAGCTGCAAAAAAATCTGCAAAAGCTGACATTAAGTCTGCTAGAAAGGCAGATAAAGCTGATAGACAAGCTAAACGAGCTGATAAGAAGGCTGATAAAAAAGCTACAAGAGAAGAAAAAAAGTCTTTACAATCTGTTAAAGCGGTTAAAGCGGGTAAAGCTAAAAGAAAAGCAAAACAAGCTGCAAGAAAGACTAAAAGAAACGAAATTAAAGACGCTCGTAAAGATAAAAGAGAAACTAACAAGGCAGCTAGAAAAACTAAACGACAAGAAAACAAGTCTGAAAGAAAAGAAGCTAGAGCTGCTAAGAAAGAAGTAAGAGCTGCACGACTAAGAGGAGAAATTACTAAAGACGAAGCAAAAGCTAAGAGAAAAGACATACGTAAAAACAAAAGAGCTGAGGTTAAAGAAAACAGAAAAGAGAAAAAAGCTGCTGTTAAGGAGTCTAGAAAAGAAATGAGAGCCGATAGAAAAGAAGCTAGAGGTAAAAAGAAAGATAGAATAAAATTAGCTAGAGCAAAGAAGAAAAATGAATCTACTAAAAAGGTAGATGTACAAGAAACAAAGTTAACTGACGCGCAAAAAGCTAAGAACGAAGCAACAAAAGCTAAGAAAGCTGCAGAAGCTAAGAGAACATCAGCTCAGGAGACTTCACCAGCTAAGCAACCAGCTAAGCAACCGGCTAAGCCAGCACCAAAAGGAGAACCAGTTGTTAAGAAGAAAGCTAATACAAAAGCTGCACCTGTAGCAAAAGGAGCTAAAGCTGAAGTTAAATCAGAAGCGGAAAATAAGAAAGCAGGAGCAACAGTTGCTGGAGCAGCTATGTACAATAAAGGAACATCGATGATGAAAGCAGGAATGAAAGGTCCATCTATGGGTGGTAAAATTCAATACGGAGCTCAATCAGGTATGAAGATGGGGAAATATGCTAAAGGTAATGGTAAACCAGCCATGTACAAAGGACCAAGTATGATTCTTACTAAGCATATGAAAACAAGATCAGGTAATAAGTAGATCTTGGCTGTCATATATTCTTATCCATTAAAGACTACGCCAATAGGGGATGATCGAATGATCATCTCCGATATGGCAGATGATGCACGTACAAAGCAATTGAGGTTAACAGATTTAAAAACTTTAATAAATACTACTTACACATTGACCGCTGTTGATGCCAATACAGGTACTCAAGGCGGTGAAGTAGATTTAAAGTTAACAGACCAACTAGATGGTACTATAAATAATGTAAAATTAAAAGGAAAAGGAAACTTCATAGATATTTCTCAAACATTAACTAATCAAGTAGACTTTGAAGTTGTTAATATTCCAACAGATGCTAATTTTATATTTACTCAAAGTATACCATCTACTACTTGGACTATAACACATAACTTAGATAAATTTTGCTCTGTAGAAGTAGTAAGTGATTCTAACGTTATCAAATACGGAAACGTAACATATAATAACACAAACTCATTAACAATAACATTTAGCGCAGCCTTTTCAGGTAAGGCGTATTTAAACTAAACAAAATGGCAATAAATTTTTTAGATAATTTAGACTTAAATGCTAACCAATTACTTGATGCTAAACTACAAGTAGATAGCACAGCTCCATCAGTAGCTGAAGGTAAGATATGGTTCGATTCAGGATCTGCTAAAGCATTTAAGTATTATAACGGAACTGAGTGGGTAGATCCAGCAGCAAGTGGAGCTACATACACATTACCAGCAGCAGCTGCAAATGTAAACCAAGGAAAAATAACTCTTACAGGTAGTGATGGTTCAACTGATGTTGTATTCTTTTCAGGTGGAACCACCGGAACTGGGTTAACAATATCAGCAAGTAGCAATAATATAAATATTGCTGCTAACTATGCAGCTACAGCTAATAACATTATAAACGCAGCTACGGCTACTTCGAGTACTGGAGCGGGTTATATACTTAGAACTGCTGGAGATACTTCAGAACAATTAGCGGTTAATAAAACTAAAATGAGTCATATACCTTTTAGTAATTTTGCTGCTGCTACTGCAGTTGTGAGTATGGGAGGTTTTAAGCTTCAGCAATTAGCAACTCCTGTTGCTAATACAGACGCAGCTACTAAAGCTTATGTTGATGCTTCATCAGCTGGTTCAGGAGCTTTAATATTTCAAGGTGGCTATAACGCTGCTACTAACACTCCAGATCTTGATTCATCTCCATCGTCGAGTATTAAACAAGGTTGGGTATATGTTGTAACAGCAGCTGGTAATTTCTTTACAGAGGTCGTTGAAGTAGGTGATTTGCTTATAGCTGATTCAGATGCACCAACAGCATTAACAGACTGGGTTACTGTTCAAAATAACATTGGCTTAGCTACAACTACTACACCTGGTATTGCAAGTTTTTCACAAACTAATTTTCAAGTATCACAAGCTGGTGCAGTCACTCTTAAACCAACAACTGTAACTGCAGGTACATATGGTGATGCTTCTTTAGTACCAAGAATTACGGTTAATGCAACTGGTCAAATAACGGGAGTTACAAGTCAAGGTATTTATGCTGGGCCTGATTTTGCTAGTAATGTTGGTCTACAAGTAGCAGCTAGACAAAAAGTATTAACTAGTTCAAATACTACCACTCACACATTTACTCATAATTTTGGAACAAACAATGTCACTTGTGAACTATATGATACAGCAAGTAAAGAAACAGTATTTGCTAAAGTAGATAGAACAAGTGTTAATGTAGTAACAGCTACAACAAGCACGGCTCAAAGCTTAACAGCATTGATTCAAAAAATGGGATAATATAAAAAAAAAATCAAATTAAATGGCTATAAATTTTTTAGATGGTATAAGTGTTGATGGTAGTGTAGGTATTGGAACAACTAGTCCAGACTCAAAACTAGAAGTGGCATCAACAGCCAATGCCACTTATCTTCATGTTAGAAACGACTCAACTGGACAAACAAGACTTAAAATGTCAAACTCATCAGACACTAATTCCAATGGGTTTCAGATAATAAACAATGCTTCTAACGGTCAGGTTAATCTTCTTAATTATAAAGCTTCAACATTAGCTCTTTGGACCAATGGCTCAGAGAAAATGACAATACTTTCTGGAGGCAACGTTGGTATTGGAACTACTAGCCCTGCAGAGAAATTAGCTGTTGCTGGTAATATAAGAGTTACAGGAGTAGGAAATGCATTAAATTTAGATACGCTTGGATCGGCAGGTACTAATGGTATTAAAGTGCAAAATAATTATGAAACTGTAGTGTATACTGGTAGAGGTTCTGCAGGATTTGCCGTGATAGGTAATGCTAATATTAGACTAGGTTTTGGCGCAGCTGCCACAACTTCTAACGCAGATTTGCTTATTAATTCCTCAGGCCTAGTAGGTATTGGAACTGTTAGTCCTGTTGATAAGCTACATGTTTCTAGTGGAATGATAAGAGTAGAAGGTGTAGGATGTGGTATACGAATGCCTGATACTTCAGGAAATCCTCTTTTGGCTCTAACTACAGACCAAAACACGTTTGCTGGTTGCAATATTGTCAATGGATGGGGCAATAGCTCAAACACTGGAGTTGGTGTAGGTACTACTAGAAGTGATGGAACTGCATTCCAAGTAAGAACTGGAATTACATTATCTAGTGGAATTGCTACTAGTAGTGGTACTCAAAGACTTATAGTTTATGGAAATGGAGGAACTAAAATAACAAAATCTTTAGGTGTTGGTGCAAATGCATCAGCAACAACTGGTAGAATAGATGCTTCAAATGATATAGTTGCTTATTCTAGTTCTGATATTAGATTAAAAGACAACATTAAAAGTATTGACAAAGCTTTAGACAAAGTAAATAAAATACAAGGTATAGAGTTTGATTGGATAGAAAAAGAAGAAGTCCACGGCAATAGCGGCCATGATGTAGGTGTTATAGCTCAAGAAATAGAAAAAGTATTACCAGAAGTTGTAGATACTAGAGATAATGGCTACAAAGCTGTTAAGTATGAAAAGTTAGTTCCATTATTAATAGAAGCTATAAAAGACTTATCAAAACAAGTTGATGGCTTGAAAAGATTAATATAATGGGCTTACCTAGTTCTGGTCAAATAAGTATTAATGATATAGCAACTGAGTTTAACGTATCGTTATCTAACGTAGCTTTAAATGCAACACTAGGTACTTATGCTAGTAAAAGTGCTGGAGCAACTACAGCAATGTCAGACTTCTATGGTTTATCTAACTTAACTGCATTTTCTTATAATTCTGAAGGACAAGAAGGAGGAGCAGGCGAAGCTTGTAGTTTAGTAGCAACAGAAGATACAGCATATCACAATGGTTCTGGTACATATCCTGATGTAGATGATGTTGTATATAGTAACAGTAGTGGAACAACAACCCTTGGAGCTTCAACATACAAGTATGACAATGGAAGTCAAAAAGGAGGATTTATAGATGTAAATGAAGATGGTGAGGTTACAAACTTAGGAAACTGTAAGTAAAAAACAATAAAAAATGCGTGATTATATATATAAGATAATAACTAAAATAAAGCAAATGGCACATAAATCAAATTATATAGAAAAAGTGGAGCTAGAAAAGATAAAACAGATACAAAGCAGAATAAGCAATATATCTATAAGTCTAGCTCAAATGTCTTTACATAAAGACGAGTTAAAACAAGAATTAAAAAAAGTAACTGTTGAACAAGAAAATTTAACTAAAATTCTTGAAAAGAAATATGGAAACGTTAACATAAGTCTAGCAGATGGTGAGTGGACTTCTAACAATGAAGATAAAGAACCAGAAATAGATTTAGGAAAAGATCCATCATTTAATATGAGTTCAAGTTCAGGATCAGGATCAGGCAAAGGAGCAAACTGGGGAGGATAATTAAAAATTAAATTAAATTAAATGATACCAAAGGTAATACACCAGTTGTGGATAGGTAATAATCCTATACCAGAACACTGCGCTGAATTTTGTAGAGAGATACAGCTAATGAATAAAGACTACGCTTATAGATTGTGGGGTAATGAAGTTTTTGAAGAATTTAAAGATGATATATATTTGAAATCATATATTGATCCACAAAACGAAATACCAGCAGCATTTATATGCGATAGAATAAGATTACTATTATTAGAAAAATTTGGCGGCATATACTTAGATGTAGACTGTAAGCCAATAAAATCGTTTGATCATGTGTATGAGCATTTAACAGATAAGCACTGTTTCTTTGCTGGCATGAAAAGAACACAAAACCATAATACTCTAATAGACTGTGCAATATACGGAGCCATTCCAAAAAGCAGAGTTATATATGATTGTTTAAACACATATGACGATGTTAAGTGGGCAAATGGCGGTAAGTTATTCAACAACGCTATTATAGAGTTTATGCAACCAGACGTAGCCTTATTTGGCTATGAGTACTTTTATGACTGGAAAGTAACCGACAAGACCATTTTACTGCACGATGTTGCAGATACAAGATTGTTTTCTTGGGTACCTCAAGAAGTAAAAGACGGAACATTAAAAACCGCTTCGTTAAAAAACGTGGCAAAAGCAAATTAACCAAATGACATTTTTATATACCCGCACTAACACGTGGTCTAGTGCACCACAACCAGATGAAAAAACCATTGAACTATGGAAATCAATAACTACCAAAAGCAACTGGAGAGTTGTTCAATTACCAAATGGCTTTTATCAAACCGAATACAAACATCCTGAAAATGATCAATGGATAGATGTTACAAGAAGAGAAACACTACCAGGTGCTGAAGATGCTATAGATGCTTCAATAGCTCATTACACAAAAAAACTGGAGTTTGTAAAAGGACCAAAAGTAGTAAAAACTTTTAAATAAATAAAATACAATTAAATTTAATATGGAAGAAATCAAGTTAGTAAAAGACTTGGCTTTTGGCGATACAGCTAGAAGCCAGGTCTTAACTGGCGTAGAGAAACTTACTAATGCTGTAGGTTCAACGCTAGGAGCAAGTGGTAAATGTGTTATACTAGAGGATAGTAATGGACACCCACAAATTACAAAAGACGGAGTTACAGTAGCTAATTCAATAACACTACAAGATCCGTTAGAAAATATTGGTGCAACACTTATAAAAGAAGCTGCACAAAGAACTGTTAAGGAAGCTGGTGATGGAACTACCACGGCAACGATACTTGCTCACGCAATATTAAAAGAGGCAGAATCACATAGCTTACTAGACGACGTTAGAGCTATGAAAGAAGGTATCAATAGTGGAGTTGTTAAAGTTTTAGAGTACGTAACTAAAAACTCTCAAAAAGTAACAGGAGATAAAATAGATCAAGTAGCTACTATATCTGCAAACAATGATAAAGAGTTAGGATCTATAATAGGTGAGGCTTTTAAAATGGTAAATGAAACAGGAGTTGTAATAATGGAAACAACTGACAAAGCTGATACTAGTGTAGAATTAATAGAAGGCGTACAGTATGAACATGGTTTAACCTCTAATCATTTTGTTACTAATAAAGAGCTAAACGTGTGTGAGCTAAATAACCCACTTGTATTAATATCAGAGTCTACTATAGATAACGTTAGAAAAATACAAAACGTATTAGAGTATGTTATAAAACATAATGAAAGTTTATTAATAATAGGCAATGTAGATACTCAAGTATCAAGTGCTTTAGCTATGAACAAAACAAAAGGCAATATAAAAGTTAATATTATAAGTGCTCCTCATTATGGTATAACTAAAGCAGAAGTATTAGAAGATTTATGTGCTGTTACTGGAGCTACCTTAATAAATGAAGATTTAGGTGACGACATGGATGTTGTAGGTATAGATCACTTAGGTAGATGTTTAAAATCTGTAACTGATAAAAGCGATACATTATTAAAAGTAGATTTAGAAAATAATGATAACGTTAAAGAAATAGTTGATAGACTTAAAAAAGAATTATCTACTAATAAAAATCCTAATACAGTTATTAGAATAGAAAAAAGATTAGCTAGACTAAAAGCTAAAGTAGCTACTGTTAAAGTAGGTGCTAACTCTGAATTAGAGTTAAAAGAAAAAAGAGACAGAGTAGAAGATGCTATTTGCGCTACTAAAGCCGCAGTAAAAGAAGGTATAGTGCCAGGTGGCGGTATAGCTTTATTAAATGCTTCACAAAATTTAAAACCATCAAACATAGGTGAAGAAGTATTATATTGTTCTATACGTAAACCTTACGAAACAATATTGCGTAATGCTGGTATAACAGAACATGTTGACCCAGACGAAGACGGTAGAGGATTAGATGTGGTTACAGGAAATACGGTGGATATGGTAAAAGCCGGAATAATAGATCCTTTGTTAGTTACTAAAAGCGCTTTAACAAACGCGGCTTCTGTAGCGACTACTATACTGTCTACTGATTGTGTAATAAACAATATTAGAATATGAAAGCAGTAGGCAAATATATAGTAATAAAACCTATAAAGGATACAAATGCTAGAACTACAGGAGGTTTAATACTCGCTGAAAAGCAGAGAGAAGATATAAGGTACCGCAAGGCTCTAGTTATAGAGCCAGGTACTGATGTAATAGATGTAGATGCTGGTGATAAAATATATTATGATAAAGCATCTGGCTTTGGTATAGAAATAAAAAACAAACAATACAAAGTTATAAAAGAAAATGACGTTGTAGTAATAATATAAGTTATGAGTAGATTGCGTAAAGGAATAAAATATAACGGAGGTAATTTTGCAGACTCTTTCAAGTCTATGATTAAAGGTGGTGACTCACCTTTTTCAGTTATTACACCAGGTATGACTGACATGTTAGATCAAGATTCAGATGATACAACTGATGATCAAAATGATAGACCAGTAGCTGTAGCCACCGATAGAGAAAAAGACGCAAGCACAGACTTAATACCATCAGACACTGATTATTCAAGATCTGAAGTTGGAGACTTTTTTCAAAGAGTTAAACTAGCGGAAGAAAAAGATGCGTTAGAAGCTTTAAGAGATAGTATGAATGAAGAAGAAGAAGAAAGCGACGAATATGATCCAGAAATGAGAGACGAAGATGGTAACTTAATTTACACTGATGACTACGACATGAATATGACTGGTAAGGAAAGACGTGCGGAGTCAAAGCAAAACAAAGGTCAAATAAAAGATAAGTTTAAATCAGACAAAGCAGATATAAAAAGCAGCTTGTCTGGCAAAGAAAAAAGACAAGCAATGAAAGGACTTAGAGGTGAAAAAAGATCCGCTAAGAAATCTAACAGAGCTCAGAAAAAAACTGCAAGACAAGATGCTAAATGTATTAAACTTAAAAGCAAAGGAAAAACACATAAGTCTTTCTATAGAAAAAATTGTATGTAGATGAGAAGATTATCATCTAGTGATTTAAAAGAATTAAATTTACTTAAACATTATAGAATAATAAGAAAGTGGGCTTGTAAAACTAGCAACCTAAATGATGCAGACTTAGAACTGTTGATATATTTAGACGCATTAGACCACTTTACCAAACATGATTTTAAACAAGGTACGTACTCGTATAGTTGGGATAACAGACGCTGGAACAGATTATTGAAACAAGGGTGGATAGTTGTGTGGAGAGAACGAAATCGCACTACCCAAAAATATCATATATATAAAGTTTCCTACAAGTGTAAACAACTAATTAGTCGTATGTACCGTATTATGTTGGGTGAAGAAGAAATGCCTACTAAAAAATTAAACAACAGTAATAAATACTCTTGGAAAGTTACAGCTAAAGCTATATCATTTGCCAATAGAGATAAAAGAATAATATGACACTAGCAAGTAAAAGATTAAAAATAGATTTAAAACAAAAAGATAAAGCTGAATTATCGCCTATTCAAAATGAAACTGCTGATGGTACTAATTTTATTATAGAGCCAAAACAAGACAATACTAAACCTATGAACGAAGATACACTAAAAGGTATGGCTGCTTACAGCATGAGTAGACCTGCTAAAAAAATAGAATACATCCAACAAGTTGGAAGAAAAGGATCTGCTTTTCCTATGGTTGCTCCAATGCCAGAAACACAAGGAATGGCTGAAGAACCTCAATCTATTAACAGAGCTGCAGGACCTCAAAACAGAAAAGTACTTGAAAACAATCCTAACATAACACAGCCAACTAATAAAGTTTCAGCTTCTAAGTTTGGTCAAGAAAAATTAATGAGTAGCATAGCTAGTGATCCTGGTACGCCTAACCCACAGCCAGCAGCTGAACCAACTACAGGTGTTACGCCTCCTCCAACTACTTATGGTAGTATGGTTGAAGACACAAGTGTAGATAGATATAAAGATTTATATGCTGGTGCTAGTTCAACTCCTCAAACTTCTACTTTTGGAATGTATGATGGACCAAGCAAAGCTTTAGTAGGTGATCAATATAAATTACCTGATAATTTAAAAGCTGAAATAGAAGATGCTCCAGGTATGTACAGTAAAGGACCAGCTGGTGTTAAAATAAAACCTAAATTCAATAAGAAAAAAGGTGAAGCAGAGAGAACTAAACATAGTGTTGATATGCCTTCTTATGGATTACAAAATCCTGGCAAAGATTCATATTCTCCAAGTACTGAAAACAAAACTCCAAAAGGAACTAGATATGATTACCAAAAAGATCAATCAATTGCTCCAATTCAATACGAGGGTACAGGTATGTATGGAGATCATGCTCATACTAAGGTAACTAAAAAGAATTTAAAAGCTACAGAAAGAGATGACGCAGCTCACATGAGTTATTTAAAGAGAGATGTAAACTACGATGCTAAGCATGGTGGTAGTAAAAAACAAATGCTTAACGACGAGAAGCATATATCTAAATTAGCTGGTGATTTAAAATATGATCACAAAAAGAAAAGAAAATATGACAATGTGTAAAAGCATTTAAATATTGTGTGATTATAATAATACAGCAACAGTATAAACGTAAAATTTAAAATTATGCCAAGTTACGGACAAAAACAAAAACCAGCAGGTAAAAAACTATCCTGTGGTTGCAAGCCTCTAGGAACTAGAATTATGATGTCTAATAATTCTACTATCACACCTACATTAAAAAAGATTGACAATATAGAGTATAAAGGTAATCCTGCTTTGTTAGCTCAAAGATGAATACATTAGATGATTTAAAGCTGTACTGTTTAAATATAACATCAGCTACGGTTGTTAGTCTAGGATGGCTAGAGCCTGTATTATCTATACTATTGTTATTAACAACATTAGGCTATACTGCTCACAAGTGGTATTTGTTAAAAAATAGAAAATGAGACAAATTAAAGAAATAATAATTCACTGCTCAGCTACAAGAGAAGGCCAAGATATAAGTGTTGACACTATAAGAAAATGGCACGTTGAAGGTCGCGGCTGGTCAGATATAGGCTATCATTTCTACATTGACATAAATGGAGATATACAGAAAGGTAGAGATATAGCTAAAATCGGGGCTCATTGTTCAGGGCATAATCGTAATTCTATCGGTATATGCTATTGTGGTGGCGTTGAGGAAGACGGTAAGACCCCGAAAGATACTAGAACACCAGAACAAAAAGAAGGTCTGTTACATGTGCTTAAAACATTAAAAGCTATGTATCCGGACGCTGCTATTTATTCACACAATGAGTTTGCCAACAAAGCATGCCCATCATTTGACGCAACTAATGAGTACAAAGATCTCTGAAAACACCAACATACAACTTGACTTAAAAACTGTAGTAGCAATAATAATGGTTACAGCCTCTTTTGTGGGTATGTATTACACATTGCAAGCAGATATTGAAGAAGCTAAAAAACTACCACCTATAGAAGTCACTCGTTTAGAGTATGAGTTAAAAGAAGAGTGGAATGAAAAAATGATTATACAGTTAAAAGACCAAGTAGAAATGCTAGAGCAAACACAAGATATATTAAAAGAAGAAGTTAATATAACTGCTAGTATGATTAAAGATGGTACAGAGGCTGATGGTAAGTTAGAAGAACTTAATAGGCAATTAGAAGAATTACAAAACAAAAAGCCTAGTACTAGAGTAATAGTAAAAGAAGTTAAAGTAGATAAAAAAGGTAGAAAACTATAATGAAAGAAGTATTAGACTTAGTAAGAGAATTTGGATTATCGCTGGTAGTAGCAGTTGCAGCGTCTTATGCTTTGTATAAGTTTTTCTTTTTTAGTATTAGAGAGGTTAAAGCAACTTTTGAAAAAAGGCATGAGACAATGGCTAAGAACATGGAGGAAGTTAAAGTAAGTTTAGCTGAGGTTAAGTCTGATTTAAAAGTGTTAGTAGAGTTTTTAAAATCTTATAAAAAATAAATTATGGAAAGTGGTCTATCTTGTTGGCGAGGTTATAGAAGAGTTCCTGGCACTAGACCAGGTTCAAAGGGTAGCTGTGTAAAATCAAGTGGCCCATCATTACGTAAAACAACAAAAGGTAAAGGTAGAAACTTTTTATCTGTAAAAGAGGGTGCAGGTATGACTGCAGCAGGCAGAGCAAAGTATAAAAAAGAAAATCCAGGTAGTACTCTATCAGCACCTGTGACTAAGAAAAATGTTAAACCAGGTAGTAAAGATGCCAAACGTAGAAAGTCTTTTTGTGCAAGGTCTAAGTCTTGGACTAGTGAAAGAGGTAAGGCAGCTAGAAAACGTTGGAGATGTTAAAATAAAATTATGAAGAAAACAAGAAGAGGTTTCAAGCTTAAAAGCCCATTGGACGTAGATCCAGTAGCTAGATATGAGGTTCCATTTACGCCTGACAACATGCAGGATAATAGTGGTTTAGTTGCTAAAGCAAATAAAAACGGAACTATGATCATTAATAAAAATATTAAGCCAAATGATCCTATAAGAAAAAATGCTCAATCACATGAAGAGCATCATCTTAGAGATATGATGGATGGTAAATTAGATTATGATGACAATGCTGTATATCATAACTTAGACGGTGAAGGTATTAAAAAGGTAGACAGAGAAGATTTTAACGAAAGTGATAAGTCTTTACCTTGGGAGAAAAACGCTTATAAAGCTGGAGATAATCTAGAACAAAAAGATATGAGACCTAAACCTAACAAACTAACAGGACCACCTAATATGTATGAGTCTGATACACCTTTGTCTTTTATAAAACAAATGGGTAGAAAGCGTAGAGTTGCAGATACTGAAAAAGTTTCTATGAATGAAAAGTTTGGTCCATCAATGGTTAAAAGGTTTGGACCTGGAGCTTTTGAAATTTCAAATGATACTGATATAAGTGGTAATTCTCAAAGTAAAAAAACACCTTACAGTGGAAGCTACGTGCAGTTTAATCCTAGTACTGGTAGTTTTGTAGAAAACCAACGTATGAGAAGTAATGAAAGTGGGGATATGGGTTTTAATACTAAGACTATAACTGCTGATAATTTTCAAGGAGTAGGTATTGACAAGACGCTTGAAAATGCAGCAAGTTATAATAAATTTAAGAAAAACGACCAGGGTAGTGATGCAGATTATAATAGACAGTTTACTAAAGGCATGCAAGACGTTACAGCTGAATATGGTGACTTTAAAAAAAGTTATAGTACATATCGTGATAGATTAAAATCTGCTTCAACAACTGGTAACAAAAAAGAATTACAAATTCCTTATGGTAATAATGGTGCAACTGTAGAGATAGTACCAGGACAAGATTACGATAACCTTGGTAAAAATACTAAAGAAAGAGTAAACAACATGAAGTTTGTTTATACTAAAGTAAATAAAAAAGGTGAAGTTGTTCCTGGTGGTACTACAACGCTTGCTGAGTTAGCTGCAGAAGCTAAAGAAAAAGGAGGTGTAAATGCTAATGCATCTCTTATTTCTGAAAGTTTATTTGGAACTAACAGTAAGGATAGAGCCTCTGCTTATGAAAAATCTTCAAAAGCTTTAGAACAATTTAAAACTAATTTTCCAGATGTTTTTAAAGGAACTAATACTCAAGATAGATTAAGAAAAGCAGAGTCTGATAGGCTTAGTGATCAGTTTTTAAAAGATAAACAAAATGCTCCACATTCTAATGCTGTACAAAGATTAGAAAAACAGTATGCTAAAAATATGGAAGCTTTAAAAACTAAAAAATTTGACTTTTAATGGAAAAGAAAACATTTAAAGAAACTAAAGTAGGTGCATTTTTAGCTAGTAAAGCACCTAAAGTATTAGACGCTATTGGCGATATACTTCCTAACCAAGGAACACTTGGTGTTGTAAAAAATCTTATAACAAGTGATAATAAGATTAAGGCAGTTGATAAAGAGCAAGCTATGAAACTTATTGAGCAAGATCTTCAAGAATTAAAAGAAGTATCAAGCAGGTGGAGAGCTGATATGAAGTCAGACTCTTGGTTAAGTAAAAATACTAGACCATTAGCTCTTATATTTTTAACAGCATCAGCCGTGTTTATGATGGCTGTAGATTCTTTTCACTTACAGTTTCAAGTTGATGATGCTTGGATAAACTTATTAAAAACATTACTGGTAACAGTTTATGTAGCATACTTCGGAAGTCGTGGTGCTGAAAAAATAACAAAAATAAATAAATAAAAATGCGAGGATTAATAGGAAACACGGCTTCAGAGCCTAGAGTTTTTGGACACGATGCCGTAGCTTTAACAGCTGGAACAGGTGCAATAGCAAATACATCTGAAAGAGGAGTTGTAATATACAACGGTAAGTCCTCAGCACAAGATATTACTATTACAACAGAAGCTGGTAACGACGTGGTATTTAAAAGCGTACAACCAGGGACAGTTGTAGGTGATAGAACACCTATGTTAGCTACTAAATTAAAAGTTGGAACAGATTGCGTAGCTATATACTAAAATGATAACACAAAGGTTTAATGCAAACCTTGAGTGGCGCAGAAGTGATAATAATAAGAATTATCAATTTTTAGGTTTTGTAGATTTAATAAGTTATATTAATGATATATTACCTGATAATTCAAAAGCGTTAGAAATAGGAAGCTATATGGGTGAGTCTGCTAAGATAATAGCTGCTTCTGGTATTTTTAATGAAATAGTATGTATAGATCCATTTGAGGGAAAAGAAAGCTTTAACAATATATTTAACCACACATGGAAAGAAGTTGAAGCTGAATTTAATAATAATATAAAATATTTTGATTTTATAAATCATATTAAAGATTATAGTTACAATGTTATAAATAACTATGATGATGAATATTTTGACTTTGCGTATATAGATGCTAGTCATGAATACGAAGATGTGCTGAGAGATATTAAAGATTGTATTAGAGTAGTAAAAAAAGGCGGTATAATAGCTGGTCATGATTACAGTTGGGATACTGTAAAGCAAGCTGTAACAGAAACTTTTGGCAATAACATTAAGCAATTTAAAGATACATCTTGGGCAATAATTAAATAAAATAAAATGAGTAAAGTAACAGTAGACTCTGGAATATTAGATGAGAAAGAGTTTGAAGAAATTAAAAATCAACAAGACAAGGTTAACAGAATAATGTGTGAAATAGGCTATATAGAGTCTAGAAAACATGCGTTACTTCATGAACTAGCTGACACTAACGAAGTTGTTAAAAATACTAAAAATATTTTAAAAGAAAAATATGGAAGTATAAATATTGATATGACAACTGGTAAATGGAAAAGAGAAAAGAAACAAGATGTCAGTAATTAGAAAAATAAGTATTGGATCAGATTATAAAAATGATGCAATGCATTATTCACTACAGCAAGAAGTATACGGTGGCCATGTAATATCAGATATATTATTTGATGATAACGATCAGTCTTATAATATATATATAACAAAATCAAAAGAAGTTCTTCCTTGGAAAAAGTTCAATCGTAATATGGCTATATCAGTTGAGTATGATTTGAAATATTAATGAAAAGTTTATATAACTTTATTATCAAACCTCTTAATAGTAGGTATGATAATATAAGAAAGGTAGGCGATAAAACGCTTATCATAAATACCACCATAGAGAACCACCGATTTGTGAGCAAGCAAGCAGTTGTTGTATCGGTGCCAGCTGCTTATAGCTCACACATAAAGATAGGTGACAATGTATATGTGCATCATAATATATTTAGAAGATGGTATGATCAAAAGGGAAAAGAACGTAATAGCTCTATGTATTTTAAAGATGATTTATACTTTTGTACTCCTGATCAAATATACATGTATAACAATAAACCTCATGGACCTTATTGCTTTGTAAAACCTATTTTAAATAAAGATTATTTAAGCATTAATAAAGAGCAACCTAACGTTGGTATAATGAAATATACTAATAGCTCCTTAGAAGCCATAGGAATAACACCTGGAACACTTGTAACGTTTACGCCAAACTCTGAGTTTGAATTTATCATTGATAATGAACGTTTATATTGTATGAAATCAAATGACATAGCTTTAACTCATGAGTACGAAGGAAACGAGAAAGAACATAATCCGAGCTGGGCGTAAAGCTGTAGACGAGTTAATTAAAGTAGCTGAAGAAAAAATCATTACACATACAGACGATGATGTGTCAGCTGATAGATTAAAGAACGCGGCAGCTACTAAAAAGCTCTGTATAATGGATGCTTTTGAAATACTGCAAAGAATAGAAGAGGAAGAATCTATTTTATCAGGTGATAATAATAAAGTAGAAAAAGAAGTAAAATCATTTAAAGGTTTTGCAGAAGGGCGAAGTAAGTGAGTTACGAACAGACGCTTTGGAAAGAAATTAAGGACGTTGTAAATCCTAAGATATTAGCTAAAAACAACAGATATAAAAAGTGGGAGTACGGTTATAACGTGGAGTATGATTTTGTAGTAATAAGTAAAACAGGTAAAATTGAATCAGTTATTGAAATACAAGGTCTCCGCATTGCTTTACCAACAGCAGATGAACCGTATAAACGAAGCAAAAAACAAGAGGAACAATACTGGGAAAGATTTGAATATCCAAAAGAACTACAAAGAATAAAGACTAGATTTGATTGGGAAGAATATCCGTTAGATTTTAAAGAGAAGTGGTATGATTATATCGACGAAGAATTCAAAAGAAGAGAACAAGGTTACTGGTTTTATAATAATAATATTCCTACTTATATTACTGGTACACATTACATGTACCTCCAATGGTCAAAGATTGATGTTGGAGCACCTGAATATAGAGAATCAAATAGACTCTTCTTTATATTTTGGGAAGCCTGTAAAGCAGATAACAGATGTTATGGAATGTGCTATCTTAAAAACAGACGATCTGGGTTTTCATTTATGGCATCAGCAGAACTTGTCAATAAAGCAACCATTTCTTCTGACTCAAGATTTGGTATACTCAGTAAGTCAGGTGCAGATGCTAAAAAAATGTTTACAGATAAGGTTGTACCAATATCCGTTAACTATCCGTTTTTCTTCAAACCAATTCAAGACGGTATGGATCGGCCAAAGACTGAGTTGGCATATAGGGTTCCAGCATCCAAACTTACTAGAAGAAAGTTGGAAAATAATGAGCAACTAGAAGAACTAGATGGACTTGATACAACTATTGACTGGAAAAATACTGGTGATAACTCTTACGATGGTGAAAAGCTAAAAATACTAGCGCATGATGAAAGTGGTAAGTGGGAAAGACCTGATAATATATTAAACAACTGGAGGGTTACAAAAACTACATTACGTCTTGGTTCTAGAATCGTAGGTAAATGTATGATGGGCTCAACTTCAAATGCTTTAGACAAAGGTGGGGACAACTTCAAAAAATTATACTACAATTCAGACGTTACTGAAAGAAATAAAAACGGACAAACAGCTTCTGGACTCTACAGCTTGTTCATACCTATGGAATGGAACTACGAAGGATTCATGGATACTTACGGACTTCCTATCTTCACATCTCCAAAAGATCCAATCAAAACAATTGATGGTACGGTTATTACGACGGGAGTTATCAAACACTGGGAAAACGAAGTCGAAGGATTAAAGCACGATCAAGACGCTTTAAATGAATACTATAGGCAATTTCCACGTACGGAACAACATGCTTTTAGAGACGAAACAAAAGATAGCTTATTCAACTTAACTAGAATATATCAACAAATAGATTTTAACGAAGAATTAAACAATAGTGTTGGTATCACTAAAGGAAATTTTGCCTGGGAAAACGGAATAAAAGATACTAAAGTAGTATTTATACCAAACAATAAAGGTAGATTTTTAGTTTCTTGGGTACCAGACTTTAACATTCAAAACAACGTAATAATAAAAAATGGAATTAAATACCCCGCTAACGAACATATTGGAGCTTTCGGCTGTGATTCTTACGATATTAGCGGTACTGTTGATGGTCGCGGCAGTAAAGGAGCACTTCATGGATTGACAAAGTTCAGCATGGAAAACTCTCCTGCTAATCAATTTTTCTTAGAATATATAGCTAGACCACAGACAGCTGAAATATTTTTTGAAGACGTTTTAATGGCATTACATTTTTATGGGATGCCGTTGTTAGCTGAAAATAATAAACCAAGGTTGTTATATTATTTGAAGCGTAGAGGTTATAGAGGGTTTAGTATGAATAGACCTGACAAACTTTACAATAAGCTATCAATAACCGAAAGAGAGATAGGTGGTATACCTAACTCAAGCGAAGATATTAAGCAAGCACACGCTGCTGCAATAGAATATTATATTGAAAATTTTGTAGGTCAAATAGAAACGGGATATGGTAATATGTATTTCCAAAAAACATTAGATGATTGGGCGAGATTTAACATAAATAATAGAACTAAATACGATGCCGCTATAAGTTCTGGTTTGGCAATTATGGCTTGTAACAAAAACAAGTATAGACCGGTTCCAACAAGAAGTGTAGCACCTGTTAGTTTAGGTATACGTAGATACAATAATAAAGGATCTATTTCACAAATAATAAAATAAATGAAGATTACAAACACTTATAGCTCTTTTCCAGATCAGGTAGTACCTGATGAGGTTAAACAAAGTATCGACTATGGCAGGCAGGTTGCAATGGCTATAGAGGGTGATTGGTTTAGCGGAACAAGATCTGGAGTTGAAAACAGATTTAATACTAATTATAATAATTTCAGAATGCGTAGGCTTTATTCAAGAGCTGAGCAACCTGTTCAAAAGTATAAAGATGAATTAGCTATAAACGGTGATTTATCATATCTTAATTTAGACTGGAAACCAGTTCCTATAATACCTAAGTTTGTAGATATAGTTGTCAATGGCATGGACGATAAGGTTTATGATATAAAAGCCTTTGCTCAGGATCCAGAATCAAGACAACAAAGATCAAAGTATGCTGAAGACATATTAAGAGATATGCAAGCAAAAGATTTTTTAATATCTTTACAACAAACTTTAGACCTAGATTTATTTAATAGTGATACCCCTTCAGAACTACCTGAAAATAAAGATGAGTTAGATTTGCACATGCAACTAAGCTACAAACAAGCTTCAGAAATAGCTTGTGAAGAAGCAGTAAATAACTCTTTGCAGATGAATAGATATGATCTAACTAAAAAGAGATTACTTGAAGATTTAGTAGTGTTAGGTATGAGTGCTGTAAAAACTAACTTTAACAAAGCTGAAGGTGTTACTGTAGAATATGTAGATCCAGCTCGTATGGTTTATTCTTACAGTGAAGATCCAAACTTTGAAGATTTATGGTACGTAGGCGAAGTTAAACCTATAACTTTAGCCGATGCTAAAAAGCAGTTTCCTCAACTTACAGATTCAGAACTAGAAAGATTACAACAGTATCAAGGTAATAGTAATTATTTATATAATTACAATGGCAGAAGAGACGGTAATGCTATATACATAATGTATTTTGAATACAAAACATATAGCGAGCAAGTATTTAAAATAAAAAAGACTGCTACAGGTTTAGAAAAAGCTTTAGAAAAACCAGATACTTTTAATCCAGAACAAAATGATAACTTTGATAGAGTTAGTAGATCAATAGAAGTTCTATATACTGGTGCTAAGGTTCTAGGATATGATATGATGTTAGAGTGGAAAATGTCTGAAAATATGACAAGACCAAAATCTAACTTAGTTAAGGTAAACATGAACTACAACATATGTGCACCTAAAATGTATCATGGTAGAATAGAAAGTTTAGTAAGTCGTATGATGGGCTTTGCTGATATGATACAAATAACTCATTTAAAAATACAACAAGTAATATCTAAAGTAATACCTGATGGTGTATACTTAGATGTTGATGGACTAGCAGAAGTAGACTTAGGTAATGGTACTACATATAATGCTAAAGAAGCTTTAAACATGTATTTCCAAACTGGTAGTATTTTAGGTAGATCAATGACTACTGAAGGAGATCCTAATAATGGTAGAGTACCAATACAAGAGTTAGTTAAAAGTGATGGTGGTGGAAAAATAAATTCTTTAATACAAACTTATCAGTATTATCTACAAATGATAAGAGACGTAACCGGGCTTAATGAAGCTAGAGACGGTAGTCAACCAAACTCAGATTCACTAGTAGGCTTGCAAAAGCTTGCAGCTGCAAATTCAAATACAGCTACTAAACATATATTAAATGCTTATTTATACTTAACAGTAAGAACTTGTGAAAATATAGTTTTAAGAACTGCTGATAGCATAGAGTTTGCTTTAACTGAAGAGGCTTTAAAAAATAGTATATCAACTTGGAACGTAGGTCAATTAGATGATTTACAAAATATCCACTTATATGACTTTGGCTTGTATATGGATTTAGTTCCAGATGAGCAAGAGAAAGAAATGTTAGAAGCAAATATTCAAGCAGCACTAGCTAGTGGCAGTATAAATCTAGAAGATGCTATAGATATTAGGCAAATAAATAATCTTAAGCTAGCTAATCAAATGATTAAGTTGAAGCGTAAGAAAGCTGCTGAAGCTGCACAAGCTGCTAACTTAGCAAACATACAAGCACAAGCAGCTGCTAATGCCGAAGCTAGTGAAGCTGCTGCTATGGCAGAAGTACAGAAGCAACAAGCGGTATTAGATACTAAACTTAAATTTGAAAAAGGTAAATCTAGCTTTGAAGTAGAGCGTATGAGAGTTGAAGCTCAAATTAAAAGAGAATTAATGGAGCTTGAGTTCATGTATAACAAAGAGCTTGGAGAACAGAAGATAGGTGTCGAAGCACAAAGAGAAAAAGATATAGAAGATAGAAAAGATAAAAGAGCTAGAATAGTTGGCACTCAACAAAGTGCTATAGCTAATCAAAAGCAAAAACAATTAGATGCAATAGACTTTGAGGATCCATCGTCTATCGAGAGTTTACAAGATCCACTAGACAGTATACTACCTGAAGGTATGTAATACTTTATTAATTTATATTATATTATATTATGGCAAATGAAAAAGAGGTTCCTCAAGAAGGGGAATTTAAAATGAAAAGAAAACCTGGTAGACCAAAGAAACTAGCAGGTGATAAAAAAGTAACAAAAATAGATTTAACTAAAAAAGAAGAAGATGCCGTTCCAAAGCAAAGCACAGGAGTCGTGGATGAGAATAAACAAGCCACAGATGTGGAAAAAGTGGAGGAGAGAGCACCCGAATCAAAACTTGAAGAGCTTACCCCAGAAAAAGTCGAAGACAAAAATGAGGACAAAGAGGTCACGGTAATTCAAGAAAAACCAGTTTCTAAAGAAGCTGATAAATTAGAAAAACAAGCAAAAGATGCTATTAGAGACGAAAGAGTTTCTGGAGTACAACTGCCTGAAAACGTAGAAAAGCTTGTGAAATTTATGCAAGAAACAGGTGGAACTGTTGAAGATTATGTTACTTTAAATAAAGATTACACTAAATTCGATGACAGTTTACTTGTTAGAGAATATTATAAAAAGACTAGACCGCATCTTACAGACGATGAAATTAGCTTCGTAATGGAAGATAATTTTAAGTTTGATGAAGAGACGGACGAAGAAAGATTTGTACGTAAGCAAAAGCTTGCATACAAAGAAGAAGTTGCGAAAGCCAAGAACTTTTTAGAGCAAATGAAAAGTAAATATTATGATGAAATCAAGTTGAGGCCATCTGTTACTAATGAGCAGAAAAAAGCAATGGATTTTTTCCAACGATACAACCAAGAACAACAAACCATACAAGAGAAAAGAAATGACTTTGTTAAAAACACTGAGGACTTCTTCACTAATAAATTCAAAGGTTTTGAATTTAACTTAGGAGACAAAGCGTTTAGATATAGTGTTTCTAATCCAACTGAAATGGCAAACGCTCAGTCTGATGTTTCAAAAGTTATTAGTAAATTTACTGATGAAACAGGAAGCATAACAGATTTGGACGGTTACCATAAAGCTATTTACGCTATGAGAAATGCTGATAGATTAGCTCAACATTTTTACGAGCAAGGCAAAGCCGATGCTACTAGAGATGTTATTGCAAAATCTAAAAACATTAATCAAGATCCAAAACCTTTAGCTACAGAGGCGACTTTGTCTAATGGTTGGAAAGTAAAAGCAATAACTGGTGTTGATAGTTCTAGGTTGAAAATCAAAAATAAAAAATCATAATAAAAAATAGAACATGAGTTTTGTAAATGGAGGTTCATTTCCAGCAAGTATTACACCTATGCCAAGTCAAGTCACTGTACAAGACAATTACATAGATTTTAATAACTTAGCTAATGGACAATGGGCACAACAATATCTACCTGAGCTTTATGAGCAAGAAGTAGAGAGATACGGAAACAGAACATTATCTGGTTTCCTAAGAATGGTTGGCGCTGAAATGCCAATGACATCAGATCAAGTAATTTGGTCTGAACAAAATAGATTACACGTAGCATATGATAACGTTGTTGTTGCTGCTGCTGGTAAAGCTTTTCCTAAGTTTAGAGTAACTATTACTCCAGGTGCTGGTAACCCAGCTAGTTCAGGTATTAGAGTTGGTAATACAATTTTAATCTCTGACAACGCTACTGGTTTAGTAACTCTTAAAGCTTTAGTATTATCTAATACTGATAATGCTACTACTAATGGTTATACATTAGAATGTCACGCTTATGAGGGAGCTGCTTTAACTAACACAACTGGTACAAATAGTTTATTTGTTTATGGTTCTGAATTTCCAAAAGGAAGTGAAGGAATGAAGCAAGCTATCGAGCCTAATGTAACTACTTTCACTAATTCTCCAATTATCTTAAAAGATAACTATGAATTAAGTGGATCTGATACAGCTCAAATTGGCTGGATCGAAGTTGCTACTGAAGATGGTACTTCTGGATACTTATGGTATTTAAAAGCTGAGTCTGAAACTAGACTAAGATTTGAAGACTATTTAGAAATGGCAATGGTTGAAGGTGAGCTTAACGCTAATGCTGGTACTTTTGGAACTGGGTTTGGTCCTACTGGAGCAAATGGTTCTGCTATTAAAGGTACTGAAGGTTTATTTGCTGCTATCGAAGCAAGAGGTAATGTATACTCTGGTTTTGCTGGTGCTGCTGCTCCTGGTTCAGGTGCGTTAGCAGATTTTGATGCTATCCTTAAGCAATTAGATAAGCAAGGTGCTATTGAAGAAAATATGTTATTTTTATCAAGACAAACTGCTCTTGATTTTGATGATATGTTAGCTGCTACTAATGGTGGTTTTGCTTCAACTCAAGCTGCTTCTTACGGTTTATTTGATAACGAAGCTGAAATGGCTCTTAACTTTGGTTTCTCTGGTTTCAGAAGAGGTTCTTATGACTTCTATAAAACTGACTGGAAATACTTAAACGATGCTACTACACGAGGTATGTCTAGCGCTATTGACGGTGTTATGATACCAGCTGGTACATCTACAGTATACGATCAAATGTTAGGATCAAATATCAGACGTCCTTTCTTACACGTAAGATTTAGAGCTTCTGAAACTGAAGACAGACGATTCAAAGCTTGGATCACTGGTTCTGTAGGTGGAGCTTACACTTCTGATCTTGATACAATGAGAGTTAATTTCTTATCTGAAAGATGTTTAGTAACTCAAGCTGCTAATAACTTCGTGTTATTCAAAGGAGCTTAATTATTTATTAACATTTAAAAATATAGAAATTATGGGTTTAGTAAAATTAGACGTTAATCAAGTTGCACAAGCCGATGGCATATTGCAACTTACAGCTGTTATATCAAGTAACACACTTACTGTTGATGTTATTTACGCTTTAGATATGGGATCAAACAAATTAGCAAAAGCTAATATTGTCTATACTAAAGGTGGATCTAACTCTTTCACTAAGACTGAAGCAGAATATTTAGATCTGTTTGCAGGTGTTTTTGGTAATGCTGCAGGAACATCTGGACCAGCTATTGTTGGACCAGTTGTTGAACAAAAAGTTACAGCTACTGGAGTACTAGTAGGAAGTATCACACCAGTAATTACTTTAAAGCTTACATCAGCTTTAAGTTAATTAAGGTTATATTTAAGATCCCGCTTCGGCGGGGTCTTTATTAATTATTTATATTATATTATATTATGGAAGAAACAAAAGTAAAAAAGGCTCCAGTCAAAAAAGCTGCGCCTGAAATAAAAAAACCAGTAGATAACTGGGAATATAAAGATAGAAATTATTATCTTGTAGGTAACAAATCGCCACTAACTTATACATTACCTTGTAAACATACTCAGAGATACCCTTTAGTTTGGTTTGATCCAAAACAAGGTTATGAAAGAGAAATGAGATATGCTACAAATCAAAAAAGTATTTTTGTAGATGAACAAGAAGGACAGATTACTTTAAAGCATATAGTATTTGATAATGGGCACTTATTTGTACCTAAAGAAAAAAGAAACTTACAAGAGTTTTTAAATATACATCCACATAAAGGAAAAATATTTCGAGAACTAGATACCGTCTTAGAAGCAGAAACAGAGATGGAAGATTTAGAATACGAAATAGAAGCATTAAACACAGCTTACGAAATGGATATAGACCAAGCGGAAGCAGTACTAAGAGTAGAGGTTGGATCAGAAGTTGCTAAGTTATCTTCTAAGGAATTAAGAAGAGACTTATTATTGTTTGCTAAACAACAACCACAATTGTTTTTAGATTTAGCTAATGATGAAAATGTAATACTTAGAAACTTTGCTATAGTAGCAGTTGAGTCAGGTATAGTTAATCTAAGTGCTGATAATAGATCTTTTACTTGGGCTAGCAATGGTCGTAAGTTGATGAATGTTCCTTTTGATGAAAATCCATATTCAGCTATGGCTTCATGGTTTAAAACTGATGAAGGTTTAGAAGTTTATCGATCTATAGATAAAAAACTAAAATAACAAGTGATTATAATATAGGGTGGTATACGCCACCCTTTTTTTTAAACATACACTATGATAGACGTAAACACGGTATATACAACTGTATTAAGTATTCTTAATAAAGAGCAAAGAGGTTACTTAACGCCTTATGAATTTAACACTCTAGGTAGACAAGTACAATTAGAGATATTTGAAAGTTACTTTGAAGATTTAAATCAAATGCTAAGAGTACCACAAGAAACTACAGAGTACGCTGACCGTGTTAAACTTCTTAGAGAAAAAATAGCTACTTTTGAAACATCAGCAGATGTCAACGTTACAGTCGTAAATAATCTTGGCAGCTATGATTTTAGTGCTCAAAACCCTGCTGTTCATAGATTTGGCATGTTAGAATATACTAATGGTTCAAACCTACCTGTTGAAGTAGAAAAAGTTACACGTCACGATTTTCTTTCGTATAGACGTTCACCATTGACAACTCCCACTGAAGATTATCCTATATGCTATATAGAGGGAACAACTATAAAAATATTACCTGCTATAGCTAAAGTAGCAGCTGGAGCTAATGGTAGTCCTGCTAAAACTTACACATTAGAGTATGTTAAAAAGCCAATTGATCCTGTTTGGAATTATACTGTCGGAAGTGTAGGTCAATATATATTTGACCCAGTAGCTAATGGTGTTAGTAAGGACTTTGAAATATCAGACGTAGATCAAACAGAACTTATTACAAAAATATTAATGTATGCTGGTGTTATAATAAGAGATCCAGAAATAGTACAAACAGCCGCTGGTCTTTCTAATCAGCAAGATGTAAATGAAAAAAGCTAACACATGACTAAGACATCCGCTACAATCCCAATAACAGAAAATGACGCACAATATTATGCAGGGCAATATGGACCAATACAAAACCTTACTGGTGGAAATAAATATATTTGGAGTTTTCCAGATTTAAACACTGTATTAATTAGCAATTATGATACTTTTGCTAGGCAAGTTAGAGACACGGGTAATTTTACCTTACATTTATTAGCTACATCGACCACTATACCTAGCGCAAGTAATCAAATACCTGTTGAAAATATAGTAGTCACAAACACTACAAATAATACAGTTGAATTAAAAGATGTAGTTGGATCAACTATACCTAATCAGGCGTTTATATTTTTACAACTAACTGATATAGCTAGAGGAGATAACTGGGGTAGTTATAGTTATTTAACTTTAAACGAAGTAATAGATAATTTTTTAAATATATACGTTGGTGATGATCAAATGATAAAAAGCTTGCAAAGAAAACAAGTTTTGTTTCATGCTAGAAGAGCAATGCAAGAATTATCTTATGACACTTTAAAAGCTTATAAGTCTCAAGAGTTAACAGTTCCTACAGGTTTAAGTGTTCCAATACCTAAAGACTATGTTAACTATACAAGAGTAGCTTGGGCAGATACGTCAGGTGTTCTTCATACTATATATCCACTAAGTGGTCTTAGCGGTAATCCTTACGAGCTTCCCATAACTGATGGAGCTACAGGTATACCCTCACAAAGTAGCTACGACACTAACTTAGACGCTTCACAATCTATAATAGAAGATAGGTGGAAAAAAGCTAATCAAGACGATTTAGTAGGAAACTACGATGCTTATAGCGCTGCAGGTGTATTTGATTACGTATGGTGGAAGCAGGCTTATGGTCAAAGATACGGTTTGGATCCTGAGGTATCGCAGACTAACGGTTGGTTTAGTATAAATGAAAGAACAGGTAAGTTTAGTTTTAGTAGCAATTTGGTAAATAAAGTAATACAATTAAGCTACATCTCTGACGGTCTTTCTTACACGCTAAACTCTATAGTACCTAAAATGGTAGAAGAAGCCTTATATGCTCAGATACTAAACAGAGTATGTATGACTAGAAGAGATATTGACGGCGCAACTAAAGGATTTTTTAAGAGAGACTCTTATGTTAAAACAAGAAACGCAAAGTTAAGAATACAAAACTTAAAGCTTGATGAGATAGTTCAGACTTTTAGAGGACAATCAAAGTGGCTTAAACACTAATTAAATGCAAAAAAAGTTTCAACATACATTTACTAAGTCTAAAATGAATAAAGACTTAGATGCTAGGCTATTGGGTGCTGACGAATACAGAGACGGTAAAAATATTGCTGTATCAAGATCTGAAGCAGATGACGTTGGTGCTCTAGAAAATATACTAGGTAATGAAGTTTTAAGTAGTTTAGGTATTAACATAATACCTGTAGAAAACAATAATCCTACAGTTCCACCACTCAACAGATCAAATTTAACTAGTTACGATAATTATACTTCAAGATGTATTGGTTGGCATATAAATGAAAAAACAAATAAGGTTTATTTATTTATTACTAACTGGCAAGATAGTTCTGATGATCAAATATCAAACTTTCAACCTATAACGGCAGACTTTCCTCCAAACAGATACGACCAAAGTAGAATAATAATGGTAGATACTGTTACCAAGAACACTATAATAATAGTAAGAGGTAGGTTTTTAAATTTTTCAATTAACAGCCCTATACTAGATACAGTAATGATAGAAGATTTATTATTCTGGACTGATAATAGAAATCAACCTAGAGTAATAAACGTAGTTACTGCTGAAAATAATAATACATATTATTCACATGAAGATCACGTTTCTGTCGCTAAGTATTACCCTCACAAGCCAATAGAACTTTCAGAAACATTTAGTTTAAAAACGACTATTATAGGAGCAACTCAAGCTAGAACTTTGGGTGATACGCAGTTTGATGCTTTGTATACTCCAATATTAATTCAGGCTAGTTCAAATCTAGCAGGAACAAATGAGTATTTAACAGAGTCTCAAAAAGATATTTTAAGAAACAACATTGGTCTAGATGGTTGGATGATAGCAACAAGTGGCTCATACCCAGGCGATGTTATTACTTTCAAAGTAGCGTACGTCTATGAAACTCCAACAACCGGAAGTTATACTTTTCCACAAGATTTTTTAGGCTGCTTCATGGTATTTCCAGATAGAGACTTAACACCTTTTACTACTATTACTACAGGTTCATATATAACTCCTAGTGTTGTAGTAGGTTTTAACTGTCCTACATCTAAAAACGTTTCTTCTCCTTGGTTAAAAGAAGGTCAAACTAAACTTACTGTACACGCTGCTGCTACTACCTCAGGTAATGTTTACTATACAGACACTACAGCAAACAACTATGGATATTCAAGATCTATATTTGAATATGGTAGTAGATCGCCTTATAATTACTTGCAATACCCTACGACTACTAATACTGGTTCAAATTATCCTGCTCGTATGATACCAGGAAAGCTAACTAAAAATACTGGAGATGCTGCTAATCTTTATTGCAGAGTTACACATCCTAGGTTAGATCCAAACAAATACTACATAGTACACATGGCGGGTAATCCTCAACCAAACACTACTGGTAGATATTTTTTAATTGCTGAATTAACATCATTTGAAAACGGTACTATAAGTCCTATTACTAATGCTTCTGATCTTGTACAGCCAGATGATGTGCTTACTATACATTGGCCTAACAAATATTATAATGCTGAGTTTATAGGTGATAGCGCTTTTTTAGAAGATAAGTTTGTAAGATTTGCATATAGATTTAAATATGATGATGGTCAACATTCTTTAATATCTCCATTTACTCAAGAGGTTTTTATACCTAAACAAGGTGGTTATTTTACAAAAGAAATAGATAGCGAAAAATCAAAATCAGGTTCAAATAATTATATAGATCAAGTAGCTAAAGCTGGTCAGACTACCATAAACAATGAGATAATGGAAAATGACGTTACTCAAGTTGGCTTAAGAATACCTTGTGAATATCCTATTAACACGTTAGTAGATAATTTAAAAGTATCTGAAATAGAAATACTTTATAAAGAGTCTATGTCTAGCAATATAAACATAGTAGAAAAAATTAAAGTTAGTGAAGCTTCAATAGCAACTAATAGTACTAATTTCTTGACTTATACATACGAGTCAAAAGAACCTATAAAAACTTTAAGATCGCAAGAGACTACTAGAGTTTATGATAATGCACCAGTAAGAGCTAAAACTTTATCTTCTTCTGGTAATAGATTAATACTAGGTAACTTCTACGATAGGCATAGTTCTCCTGGAAATTTAAATTATTATGTTGGAGCTAGCCCTAAATTAAAGCCAAGTGAAGCACCAGTTATTCCATTTAATAGTAAAGATAATTTTAGTTTACGACCTAAAACATTTAACAAAAACAGCTACGTAGCATATCCTAACCACAGCTTAAAACAAAATAGAACTTATCAAGTTGGTTTAATATTGCAAGATAGATATGGAAGATCTTCAGATGTAATAATATCTAACATAGAAGAAGATAGTTTTCAAATAAACAGTCCAACTTCTTCAGGAGCAGGTGTTCCTTACAAAACTCAACCTGCTACGTATGGCGGCTCTACTGTCTTTCACCCGTATAGAGAGTCTGTTTTGTTACCAGCACAGGCTGCTTCAGTGCCAGAAACTAGAGCTGGTATAATAGACTGGCCAGGTGATTCATTAAAACTTTTATTTACACAAACTATACCTGGATCGTTACCGCTAGTCCAGGGCTATCCAGGCTTGTACGATGATCCCATTATAACAACAGTTTCTGCAAATATATCTACCAATTCTCAATTTTATGCTATAGTTCCAACTGGTGGATTAAATGACAATATACAACCTGGTATGAAAGTTGAATATACTTTCGCAGACGATTCTCCTGAGTTTCCAGGTAAATCTTTTACTTTTTATGTTTATAGAGTTTTAAATGGTTCTTCTACTCAAGGTAATCTAGTTACTTTAATTGGTCTTGATGGGAAAGGTGCTATAGTAACTGAGCTACCTAATTACAGAGTTCAAAATAGAGGAATTAAAATGACTTTTAGCTTTTTTAGTAATCCACTAGGATGGAGCTCATATAAAGTTGTTGTAAAACAATTGCAGCAAGATTATTATAATGTATATATGCCTAGCTTGTTAGATGGCACACCTGTTATCAAGCCTTTTAAATTAAACTGTACATTTGAAAAAGATAGTAACAAAGTTACAGTAGATCCTATAGGTGATATAGAGTATTTAACTTTTCCTCTACTAGAAGGCATGAAGGTTGTTGCAGGTGCTAATACTTATTATATAAACAATATATTAAATTACAAAGAGTTTGAAATAACAGCTCCAGCTACTGCGGATTATACTGCTCAACCTGCTCCTCTAAAAACTTTAAGCTTTGGTTATTTTCAACCGGTGCAAGCTGATATGACTGCTGGTACTGCTGTAACAAGTATTGCTGTACAAAATAATGCTACAGATGGTGGTAATGGTAGTGGTGCTATAGTAACAGCGCAAGTTAAAACAGTTGGAGGAACGAAAGAACTAACTATTACATTAACCTCTAATGGTGTTAATTATAAAAATGGAGACAAGTTATTTATACCAGCTGTAGTGGCTAGCGCAGGAGCTAGTGGTTATCCTCAGATAGATTTTATTCTTACTTCTGGTAATATAGAAAATAGGCAAACAAACTTTAGTACTCAATCAAGTGACGGAGTTTTGAATACTTCCACATTATTAACTGATAATGCTAATAAAGTGCCACCTGCTTTAAATGAAACTTCACCAGTTCAAGTAAACTATTCTACTAGTGATAGCATGTTAATACCTAGAACTGCTAGACAAACTGATTGGACAGCTACAGCTAATAGTCCTTTTTATACCACTAACGATCATACAATGCCTATATTCCCTGGCAAACAATTTTCTAAAGTGCAGACTATAGGTAATTTTGAAAACTTATTTAAGAGAGGTAGTTATAATGGTTTATACGCTGCAGATACAGACCCACCAACAGCAATAATAGATAATAATTTTAAGCTAGGGGAAGACTCAGAAACAGCTAAACCAACTTCTGAAAAAACAGCTGTACCGGCTATCTATGAAACTTCACCTACTGTTTCTAATTTAGAAATATATTATGAAACTAGTACTGCTGGGTCAATAAAAGAACTAAATCAATTTGTAAGAGAAATTATTAGTATACCTACTTATTCTAATATTTACGGTAGTACTACAGCTCAACAAAGGTATATAGTGCAAGAAAGCATTGGTTATAGCTCTAATCCTACAGTTGCCACTGTACAACTGAGAGATCAAAACGGTAATTTATTAAAATATTACGATTCTAGCAGTGCACAAATTAATATTAGAAATATAAGTATATCAGAACCTGTATATTCTGATGGAACTACAGTTGCTGGAGGAGGTATATCTTTTGAAAAGTTCTCAAGTACAGACACTAATAATAGATTTTTAATAAAACTATCAGAAACTTTTCCAGGTTATAATAGCCAGTATGATGATGTTAATAATATATTATTTAATGTAAATTTAGAATACAAAGTATTAAACTCTGCTAAAGGAGTTAACAAAGATGTATATAATACATATTCTATACCTTTTAAATTGTTTATAAATAATGTAGCACCACAAATAAATGGAGCTAGTGTAAGTGGCGGCGTTTATTATTTGAAAAATAATACTAATGAAGTAGATCCAACTGCATACGAGTCTAATGGTACTGTTGTAAAAACATGGACAAACACTAATGGAGACAGTACAACGTTAAGTGCTGCTACTAATGGAGGTAATGTTAATAATACTTTTCAAAATGCAAACACTAATGAGCTTAAATATAGATTATTAATAAAGTTTGATGGCGCTACAGAATATGTAGAAGCTAATACTGTTGAACAATCAGGTTTATATTTAGACGATCAAGGCCTTTTACCAGGTGAAGTGTTGCTAGGTGTTACTGGAAGAAGTATAATAGTAGATAGCAATATAGATGTTAGAATTGATGTTACAGATAACAATGGCTTTGGTATTACAAAAGTTATATCAGAGTTTGTAATAAGATTTTTACCAACGTAAAACAGATTAAAAAACAAGTGATTATAATATGAGTGCAGTAAATTTACCTATAATAGAAGTAGACTACTACAATTGCATGTGGAATAAAAGAATTTTAACTCCACAAGGTTCGATGCAAACTGGAAATGTTACTGTGCCTGGTAGTACCGGTGTTGCTGCTCGTTATGGTACTTGGCCAATGAACGATGTTTATGCTAATCCAATGAGCGTTTCATATGTAGCAGCTTTAATACCTCCTTTTAATGGTACTAATATTAATGCATCTAGAGTAAAAGAAAACTTCTATATAGAAGAGATGTATCTTAGAGGCGGTTTTAACGATGCTTCTATGTCTTATGGTGTTAGAGCTTATCTAGACGAAGAAGAACCTTTACAGCAACATAGATTTAATGCTTTAATATATTCAGGTATATATAATTCTAGAACTGGTATTAATAGAACTAATGAATATGCTGTTGGAACTAACATAACTAAAGCTGCTAATCCTCAATATGGATCTATACAAAAGATATATGCTGAAGAAAACAACTTAATAGTACTACAAGAAAATAAATGTAGTAGAGCTTTGATAGATAAATCTGCTATATATAACGCTGAAGGTGGAGGTAATGTTACTACAACAAATCAAGTTATAGGTGAGATAGTTCCTTACACAGGTGAGTATGGTATAAGTAAAAACCCAGAGTCTTTTGCTATATATGCTTTTAGAAAATACTTTGTTGATAGAAATAGAAACGCAGTGTTAAGATTATCACATGATGGCATAACTGAAATATCAGAATATGGTATGCGTGATTATTTTAGAGACTCGTTTGCAGAGCTAACAGATGAGTTTGAATTTACACAAACTACTATACCTGGCGTAGGTACTAGCGCCCCTGCTAATTATAACCAAAACTTGATAGGATATGCAAACACTGTTCCTAACACAGGTAACGCTGGATATTCTTTTCAGTATGGTGTAATGGGTAGTAAAATACTTGTGCAGTATAACAACACTGGTGATTATGTAGACTTAAATATTTACTTTCAAGGAATACAATATTTATCAGGTAATAACTTTATAGTTTTAAATAAAACAATAACACCTGCTGAGCAAAACAATATCACAAGTATTAAACTTGTAACATTCAACAGAAGTAGAGTATATGGTGGTTGGGATGCGTATAACAAACAGTATGTAGTTTCTATACAACCTAATGAGTCTTTTACTTATACTCAGTCAACAACTTTAGCTCAACAAACTATACCTAAAAGATCTGTAAAATATGCTACATTAGGTTTTGATGAACAAGTATCTGGTTGGCCTAGTTTTTATACTTATAAACCAAGCCAAATTGGTAGTTTAAAAAGTACTTTTTATACTGTAAACTCAGACTGGTGGAATGATAATACAACTTTAATAAGACCAGGTATGTATTCTCACTACTCCACAGCCGTACCTCATAGTCAATTTTACGGCATCAACAATAAAGCTGAGGTAAGTATAATAGCTAACTCAATACCTTCACTTCAGAAAAACTTTTTAACTGTAGACTATGAAGGAGATAATGGATGGCAAGCAAGTATACTAACTTCTGATAGAACAGGTTTTGACGATAAAAGAACTTTAACAGGAACATGGACTGGTGACTGGGTAAAAAGTAGAGATTCAGGTGATCCTATATATAGCTACTTAGAAGGAGCTTACGACTCTTTAGGTAACACTGGTATAAATGCTAATCCTCAAAATCAACCTTTAGGACACGCTGGCTTTACTAGAAAAGAAAATAGATATGTAGCTAACTTAGTTAATAAAAGTACAGCGGCTGCTGGTGAAGTTATATTTGGAGATAAAATGACAGGTATAAAAGGTTTCTATATGGATGTAACATTCAGTACAGATACAACAACAGATCCAGGCGGTATGAAAGAACTTTACTCTATAGGTGTAAACTATAGCGTATCATCAGTTTAATATGAAAGAAATAGATAATCAAATCAAAAATAATCCAATAACAAAAGAAGAAGCTAAAAAACAATTTGTAGAAAAAACAAAAGAATTAGGTTTAAAACACGCTTTTGACTTTGAAGAAGCTTGGGAGATAGGCAAAGAACTTCAACGTAAGAAACACTATAGAGCTAAGATGGAAGAGCTAAGTGAAAAATTACATAGTAATCCTGATTTTATTACAGGTGAAGAAGTTAAAAAGCTTAACCCACTTAAACACATGTTTGCAGATGGTTGTTATATAAGAGAAATATATAATCCAGCTGGACAAATATTGTTAACTAAAATACACAAGAAAAAACATCCTTTCTTTTTAATGGAGGGTGAGATGCTTGTATTAACAGATAAAGGTATAGAAACTTTGGTAGCACCACATTATGGTATAACAGAGCCTGGTACTCAAAGAATTATTTATTCTAAAACAGGTTGTAAGTTTGTAACTGTTCATGCTACTGAAAGTACTAATATAGAAGATATTGAAAAGGAAGTTATAGCTAATAACTATAAAGATCCTGAAATAACATTAGATCAAATTAACTTAATAAAAGAAAACATATGAGTTTTATAGTAGGTTCAATCATAATAGGAGGTGCAGTAGCTCTAGCAGGTGTTACTACTGCTTCTATAAACGCAAATGCAGCTAAAAAAGAAAGATTTAAGCAAGACGATATAGCATCAACACAAGAACAAATGCTAGCTGATCTTGAAGCTAGTAGGCCTGAATTTAAAAATCCATATGAGAATATGCAAAATCAATTTAAAGATTTAAATAATCCATATGCTAATTTAACTGTAGCTACAGAAGCTTTTAAAATGGAAGCAGAACAAGCTGATCAAGCTTTAGCTAATAGTTTAGATGTAATGATGGAAACAGGCCAAGCTGCTGGAGGTGCAACAGCATTGGCTCAAGCTGCTTTGCAAAGTAAAAGAGGTATAGCTGCGAGTATACAAGCTCAAGAAACTCAGAACAGAAAGATGGCTGCTCAAGGTGAGGCTAATGTAGCTATGGCTAAAGCTCAAGGTGCTCAAAGAGTAGATGAGCTTAGATCAAGAGGAGATGCTATGGAACAGCAAGATGCTATTGGTTTTCATGAATTAAAAATGGATAGAGCTGCTGGTTTAATGGAAAATGCACAGCAAAACTCTAAAGATGCACAAGCGGCTAGAGCAGCTTCTATAGCTGGCATATCAGATTCAATAGCAACTGGAGCTAGCGTTACTAGTGCATTTGGAGACTTTTCAAAGTAGGAGCCGGGAGCGGCAAGGATAATACTCCTGTTATTGCTAAAAATGAATTTGATAATTACGACATGAATAATCCAATGTACGGTATAAGTTAAAAATATTATGAGTTATAGAAACCCAAAAAGAATAGTAGATAGGCGAATGCAAGAGCTTATAAAAACTGGTGGACAAAGCCAAGTCAAGTATATGGCTAACACAGCTATACAAATGGCTAATACAGTTAAAGCTCAAAAAGCTCAAGTTCAAAAACAACAAGAACTTACGGACAACCAAATGCAGAGTATGTACAGTATGGCTAACAAATTTGGTAGTACCGGAGACCCTGCGTTAGATCAAAATATAGTATCTTTTTGGAATGGAAAAGTTGACGAATATTTTACAATTAAAAACAACATGCAAAGTGGTAAAATGTCAAGACAAGAAGGTAATATGGCATTGGCTAAAATAAAAAGTTTAGTTCCTAAGTTTCAAACTCAAATAAGTTATATAGCAGAACAAACAGCTGGGTACAGCAAATCTTTAAATGACGGTACTTTATCGTCAACTGGATCTATGCAAAATAAAGATATGCTTGGTGCTTTTATGGAAGGTGGAGATATTCAAATAGCTGAGCGAGGTGGAAATATATATTTCTTTAAACCAAATGATGCTGTGAAAGGAGAAGCTGATTTTACTCTTAGTGAAGATATGAAAACTGGAAATGCGTCTATGTTAAACGGAGATGAGTTAATAGCTATGAAAAACCAAGGTATAAACTTGTATAATGACAAGGCAGATATATCACAGTTAACAACTACATTAGCTGAAAAAACTAGTAACCCTGATGGTCCTAGCCCTTATTTTGAAACTATAAAGTTACAAAAAGGTAGTCCAGATCCATTTAATCCAGGTCAAACTATAGAAAATATACCAGAAGGATATGAGTACGAGTATCAAACAATGATACCAGAGCAAAGAGAAAAACTTTTACTAGACATGGAAAATAGTCCTATGACGCAGACCATAATGTCAGATGATAAAAGAATGTTGTCTGTTTTTCAAGATGATATTCCTGATAATGTTGATGATAGCGGTGGTAATGGCATGTCTATACAAGAAATTTCTGCTAGATTAATTGAAGAGTCTGGGCTATCAGAAGAAGAGTGGTTGTCTTCTATGGGATTATCTAATATGAGCGAACTTGAAAACTCTTCATGGCATGAGGCACCTTCTGATTTAACACCCGAGCAAGAGACAGCTTTATCAAATACACAAGATCAAATAGCTAAGAGATTTATAGCAATGAAAGCTTTTAATGATAATATAGATTCTGATGGTATTGGAAAATTATTAACTAAAAATAAAATTATTACTGAACCTACAGATTCTGAAAATGCTGGTACTGAGACAATAGACTTTGATAAAGGCTTTGCTGATTCTACAATATATACTGGTACTGATGTTAAAAAGTTTAAAAGTTTAGTACCTGTAGAAGAACTTATAGATAAAGAAATTAAAGATATAACTAATAGAATAGATGCTGGAGAAGATGTTGATTTTGATGAAGAGAGAAAAAGAATATCTAAGTTCGCAAACTTTGGTGGATTAGATTTAGATGATGATTACAAATACATAGAAACAGCAGGTCAACTTCTTAGTGCAATGAAAGAAATGAGAAATATCAACGAAGAGTATTATCAGTTTAAATCTAAATATGATCAATACAAAAATAAATCTAATAATAACAAACCAACTCTATATTAATGAGTCCAAACGAACAACGACTAAGATCTTTATACGATAAAGCTGTTAAGCATTTTAACTTACCAGATTTTGAAAAGTTTGTAGAAGATATTCAAAACCCTGACGTATTAGAAAAAGTTAGAGAAGGTTTGTCTGAATATTATAATGTTCCATCTTCAGAACAAATGATGGAAGATTTATTTAATATAGTTCCTGATAAAGAAGATCTTCTCAACTCAGCTGCTGGTGATAAATTACCAGAACCAGATATGGATCTAGCTCAGGCTATGTTTGAAGCTATAGATAATAAAGATGAAGAAAATGGTTTTTTACCACCTGAAGAAATAAACATGGTTGCAGATCAAGTTGTTAAACCTGTTTATAATATAAACGAAATACAACAAGATTTAGAAAATCCTTTAATAGCTGCAGAAATAAAACATAATCAAGATGAGTATGACAAACTAAGTCAAGTAGATCAGTTTGAATTTAGAGAACCAGAGACTGCTGCTAAGTTAAAACCTTTAGTTGAAGAGTATAGAAAAACCTTATCTAATGTAGATGAGTCTAATGAAGATTACAAGAAAACTTTATTAGCTAATTTTATAGAAGAAGATTTAAATAAACCTATGTCTGGTTTTGAAACGGTAGAATTAGAAGGAGCTCCAACTCCAATGGAGAGACTTAATAAAATGGTAGGCACTAACGCTGTGGATAGATTATTTATAGATGATGAAAAGCCTAGCTGGATGTCTGACCAGGTTTATCAAGAAGTAAAGCATTACAAAGAAACTGGAGAAATAAGCGATAGTGTAATAGATAAAGCATCTGATCAATTAAAAACTCAAACACTAAACAAAGTTAAGTCAGATAAGCTTAATGCTTTCTATCATGCTAATAAAGACTTAACTCAAACAGATAGAAATAAGCTAACCGCTTTGCTAGCTGACCAAGTTAAAGGAGGTTTAGATTTTAAAGATGTAATGGATTTGTCTAACAATCCTAGCTTAATGGATTTACAAGCTAAAAATATTCAACTTAGATCTAGTGATATTTCTAATAAAATGAAGTCTATACAAGAGCAACAAGATGAGCTAGATAATAACGAACAATTCTTAGAATTAAATAGTCAAGCTGAAGAAATACAAAAACAGCTAGATGTAATGGATAAGAATGGAATTAGCAATGATTCTCCTGAAGCTATTAAAAAAGAATATAACGATTTACTAACATCTTACAACGGTGTTATTGATGAGTACAAATCTAGTGGTTTATTAGATAAAAGAGAAAAATTAGCTGAAGATATTATAGCTTGGAACAAAGAGCGTGACTCTTTACTAGCAGACTCTAACGAACTAGGAGATGTATCTTTAAGTTTAGAACTTGCTACTAAAAACTTTTCTTCTTTAGATAAAGCTATTTTAAGTATGGAGCAATCATTTTTAGGTGCTGCATCAGCCACAGTTGGAACTACACTAGGAATGGTAGGAGAGGTTATAGACAAGACTATAGGTGAAGAAGATGCAACAGCTTTATCTACTTTTTTAAATAAAGTAGAAGGCGTATCTTTAGATTACAACGAGAGCTTACAACAAGAAATGGCCGTAGCAATGGCGCCTAAGCCTTCAATGAGTGATGCTTGGGACGCTGGAGCTTTAAGTGGATATGTTAGTCAAAGCTTTGCAGAAGGTATGCCTAGTATTGCCACAGTGCTTATGACTAGATTTGGAGGTAAGATGGCTAGTCCTAGTAAAAAAGCTATTAATAAAGCTTCTGGACCTGAAAGATTTAAGCTAAAAGCTAAAGCTAATTTAGCTCAAGCTAGAGCTAGTAAAATTGCTCAAGGTATATTTTTTAATATGAGCTACGGTTTAAAAGGTTCTGAAATAAATATAGCACAACGTAACGCGCCTAAAGCTATAGTAGAACTAGAAAAAAAGTTAGACTCTGGTTTATTAAGTCCTTTTGAAATAGCTGAAACTAAAAATCAAATAGAAGAGCTTAATAGAGTCAAAGATCTTAACATACTTCAAAAAGCAGGATCTCAATTAGTTTCTGGAGCTGTAGACATGTACAGTGAACGTCTAGGTACGTTAAACTATATGAAAAACTTAAACAGAATAGCAGCACCTGTAGGATCTACTATGTTTAAAAAAGCTATGTATCAAGGTTTAAACTTAGGAATTAATGTAGGTGTTGAAATAGCTGAAGAAACTGCGGCTCAAATAGGTAATAACCTTTCAGATATATATATACTAGGTGAAAATAAATCTATACTAGATGGTATAGATGCTGAGTTTGCTTTTAATGTTGGTTTAACTAGTTTAGCTATACAAGGACCTAGTGTTGGTAGCAATTTGTACGCTATGTTAGGGGACAATGTTAGAACTAAAAATGATTATAAAGTTGAAAAAGCTAGCTTTGATAGATTAATAGAAATAGAAACAGCTCTAAACGACGGTACTAAAAGATCTAAAAAAGAAAAGAAAATATTAAAAGCAGAACAAGATTTAATATTACAACAAGCAGCTTTTAGAAATATAGAAAACGTAGAAAAGCTTAGTGCTTTAAGTGAGCCACAACAAATAGAATTATTTGATTTAATAAGTCAAAGAAAAGAATATATAAATAACCTAATAGAGCTAGGTGGTAGAGCAGATCCTGAAAGCAAAGCTATTAAAAAACAAAAGCAACAGTTTATTAATCAATATAAATCTGTAGATACGCAAATAGAAAAGCTTTTAAATACTAGAAAAACAAAAGCTGCTCAAGATCAAAAAGATGCTTTTGATCCTGCGATGGCCGCTTATAACCAAGGGTTGTTTGAGTTTTATAATAATATAGTAGGTGTAACACAAGAGTTAAACGGTAATAAGTATACAGAAGTTAATGACCAAACAACAGTCGAAGAACTAAGAGAACTTTATGGAGATAGAGCAGAGCAATTAATAGAAGCTAGAGGTAAAAATTCAAACGGTACATTTATTGATCAAGACATAATAGTATTTAGAGATAATATTGCTAGAAATATAGGTCAAACTTCAGATAGATTTATTGCGACGATGTCTGCTGTTGCTCCTATGCATGAACTATTTCATATAGAAAATAGAAAAGCTGGTATAGTTAAAGATGGAGTTGTTGTTGAGTCTGCTCAGTTAGCTTTAGAACAAGCTGAAAAACAATTAGAAATAAACAAAGAAACTGGCAAAATATCCCAAGAAGATTATAATAATTATTTAAATAGAAAACAAGCTTATACATCTACTATAAGAGAGTTGCAAACTCAATTAAGTAATCAAGAAATAACTCAAGAGCAATATGACGACTTTGTTAAAAACCAAGGTGTAGATGTTGAAGAAGTGTTAAACCTTTTTGGAGATATGGTTGCTACAGGAGTTTTAAGTAAATATGATTTTAGCAAAATATCAGGTTTAAAATATATGCTTAAAAACTTAGCTAATAAATTTAATCCTAAGACTGGTTTTTTAATTCCACTAAAAACTGGAGATGATGTATTTAACTATATAAAAAGTTTTCAAAGTTCCGTACAAGATTTTAATTTACAAGCTGCTCCACCAGAAGATGAATCTGATGGTAAGCTTTCTAAAGGACCTAGTGAAGAGGTTCAGAGATTATATGACGAACAAGGTGAGGCTGCAGCTTTTGATATTATAGAACAGTTCAAACCTATTACAAATAAAATAGTACAACGTAGAAGTGAAGCTCCTGGTTTTGATAGGCAATTACTTACTGATGAAATAGAAACTGGTGAGCGTGGTATATTAGATTTAATAAGAGCTTATGATCCAGAGTCAGGCGTACCTTTAGCAGCTTACATAAATAAGTTTCTACCTTCAAGAGCTATTGAAGCATCGAAAAGAGTTTTAGGTGAAGAGTTTACTGACGATGTTACAGAGCAAGTAGGATTAGCAGCTGTTGAAGAAGCAGATGATACTCCTGTTGTACAACCTAAAAGAGCTATTAAACTTAAGAGCAGATTAAGTGGTGATGTTGAACAAGCTGTTAAAAAAGTTAGAGCTGAGGTAGATAATCTGCCTATTGCAGATTTAGATTTTAAATCTTTAAAAAATATAGCCCTACAAGAAGTGCAAGAAATGTTTGGTATAAAACCAAAACCTGGAAACTTAACTAAAGACGATGTAAGAAATGCTCAGCAGTTTATAAATAAAAATGCGGAAGCTTTAATTACTATGTTACCTGAAGGATCAACGCCTGGAGGTACTTCAACTGGTGTACAAAAAGTATTATTAGATAACTTCTATACTAAGACTGATAGAGTTAAAATGTCTAAGACTGGTAGTAAAGCCGGTTTATCTGCTTTTGAAAAGAATAAAAATATAAGTCCTGCTTTGTTTAAAGAAGTATTTGGAATAACACCAGCTGGTGAAATGAACTTAGCAGATAGAAATACTAGCGCTAGAATAAAAGCTTTAGTTTCTCAAACAGAACGTATGCTTACAAATCAAGAGGTTAGAGAGGCATTACAAGATAAAGGCTTGCCAGTTCCTAGTAAGTTATCTGAAGGTAAAGCAGAGTTGATGTTTTCTAAAGGAGTCAAAATGACTAAAGCACAACAGAGAAAAATAGATAAAGCTAGAAAACTATTTACTGCTAGCACTGGAGAACAACTTCTTGCAGAGCAAAAAAATTGGAATCAAATATTAAAAGCTAATGGACTAGATCCAATCAACATGAAAAGCTTTGAAGGTAGAGAAGCCTACAGGTTATGGTTAGCTAATGTATTAGCACCATTAGTACCTAAAGAATTTTTTACAATTAATTCAGCTGGAACCTTTACTGGTAAAACAGTATCTGTTAAAGATCTAGACGGTAATAAAACTGGTGAAAGAGATTATGGTGGTAACTTTGCTTTTTTAAATGCTAAACAAGTTGCTGCGTTTTTAGATAGAATACAAGAAGACGGAATAAAATTTGCTAGTAAAATAATACCAGGTTTAAAACGTATGAGCTATGTAAAGCTTAATGAAAAGTTTGGTACGAAAGATTTTGAACAGCAACAGAAGGATAAAGAAAAAGGATTTAAACAAGTATTAGACGCTTTAAATAAGTTAATACAAGATGATATTAGTAATGCTCCTTTTGTAGCAGCTATGCTTTCTTCTACCAGCTCCTACCAAGGTCACATGATGAGAACATTTTCGCCTATAATGTTTACTAATTATACAGGTTTAAAACCAGTTGAAGAACATACTCAACCGGCTAGTGATTTAGGCAAGTTTTTATTCAACAGGATGTTACAAGGTAACTACGATCTATATGTTGATGGTGCTTTAAATAATTACTTTCAAGGTTTATTACCATATGTTAATGATCTAATGTTAAAAGGTATTGGTGTAGACGGTAAGCCTTTTAATTATACAGCTAATGCTCCTGTAGAGTTTGCTTATGACATTTTAATGGGGACTAAGTCTATATGGATAAGATACTTTAATCCAAATGTAAATAGCCAAGTTAGAGAAGACGAAAACGGTAAGATCCATAAAGGTGTAGATCCTAATATCCTCATAGAGAGCAATGGCAAATCTGTAGCTGAAAACAATGGTATTAATGTAGCTGAAAATCAAATAACACCATCTGTTATATCCAAGCAACAAGAATTACTATATCAAATATTAAATGGAGATATATCACAAAAGGTTGCTAAACAAAGGTTAAATGAGTTTTTGAAAACAGCTCCAGGTTTAAAAGCTAGTAAAGGTGTAAATGTTACTGACTTAAGCTATTCAAAAGTTTTAAACGTATCTAACGATATGACTTCTGAAGATATTTTAAGTAAAGCTGCTGGTGTAGATGAAGCGTTAAGGTTAGCAAATAAGTTAGATCAACCAATAAAGAAAATTAGAGTATTTGATTTTGATGATACACTAGCTCAAAGTAACAGTTTAGTATTTTGGACAAAGCCAGATGGAACAGAGGGTGAACTTACAGCTGAGCAATTTGCAGAGCAAGGATCTCAACTAGTTGAACAAGGCGCTGTAATGGACTTTACAGATTTTGATATTGTAAGAGATGGCAAGCGAGGTCCACTATTTAATTTAGCTAAAAAAATAAAAGATGCTAGAGGTAATGAAGATCTATTTGTTTTAACAGCTAGGTCACCACTATCTCAAGAAGCTATATATGAATTTTTAAAGTCTGAAGGTTTAGAATTTAAAAAAGAAAATATAATAGGTTTAGGTAATTCTACTGGTGAAGCAAAAGCCAACTGGCTAGTAGATAAAGCGGCTGAAGGATACAACGACTTTTACTTTGCTGATGATGCTTTACAAAATGTTAAAGCTGTTCAAGATGCCATGAGTGTATTAGACGTTAAGTCTAGAGTACAACAAGCTAAGTTAAAGTTTTCACAAGGGTTAGATCAAGAGTTTGATCAGCTAATAACTATGAAGAAAGATCCTATGTTTAAGAAGGAAATATCTAAAGAAAAAGGTAGACTTCTTGGTAAAGATAAAGATAGCTTTAAATTCTTTATTCCTTATTCAGCTGAAGATTTAGTAGGTTTAATATATCCTACCCTAGCTAAAGGACCATTAGGTAATTTACAAATGTCATGGTACAAAAAACATTTACTAGATCCTTTAGCAAAAGCTGATGGCGATTTGAGGGCTGATAGACTACAGTTGATAAATGATTTTAAGAAACTTAAGAAAGATTTAAATATACCTAAAGATTTAAATAAATCTACAAGCATTGGAGGTTTTACTAAGGAACAAGCCTTGAGAGTTTATTTATGGTATTCAACAGGCATAACTAATATACCTGGAATAGATGCGTCAGACTTAAAAGAAATGACTGAGATTATTGAAAATGACCCTCAGTTAATAGAGTTTGCTCAAGAGCTTTTAAAAATAACTAAAGGAGATGGTTGGTCTAATCCTAGTAATGGTTGGACTGCTGGAACATTAAGCACTGATATACAACAGCTTCTTAATACTACTAAGAGATATAAGTATTACGAAGACTTTAATCAAAGAATTGATAAAATATATAGTGAGGCTAATTTAAATAAGCTAGAAGCTATGTATGGAAGAAAATATAGAGATGCGCTGGAGAACATGATTAAACGTATTAAGACTGGTAAGAACAGATCATCAGAAGGAACTAGACTTAGCAATAGAATATTAGACTACATTAATGGATCTAATGCTGCTATAATGTTTTTAAATACAAGATCTGCAGTACTTCAAACTATATCTGCTATAAACTATGTTAATTGGAATTTTAATAATCCTTTAAAAGCTGGTGCTGCATTTGCCAACCAACCTCAGTATTGGAAAGACTTTATGACGTTAATGAACTCTGACTATCTAAAAGATAGAAGACAAGGTTTAAGAATAAATGTAACTGAATCTGAAATAGCTGATGCTGCAAAGACTGCTAAAAATAGAGCTAAAGGTGCAATAGCTTATATAATGGAAAAAGGTTATGCGCCTACTCAGTTTGCTGATAGCTTTGCTATAGCTGCTGGTGGTGCTACTTATTATCGTAATAGAATAAATGATTTAATGGAAAACAGTGGACTTAATGAAAAGCAAGCTACTGAACAAGCATTACAAGAGTGGAAAGAAATATCAGAAGAATCTCAACAATCAAGTAGACCTGATAAAATATCACAACAACAAGCTAGTGATTATGGAAGGTTAATATTAATGTTTGCTAATACACCTATGCAGTATGCTCGTATACAAAAAAGATCTATACAAGATTTAATAGCAGGCAGAGGAGACTGGAAAACTAATGTAAGTAAAATAGCTTATTATGGGTTTGTTCAAAACTTAATATTTAACTCTTTACAAAATGCTTTATTTGCTATTGGGGCAGGTGACGGAGACGACGACGAAGATGACAAAAAAATATATAGAACTATGAATGGTATGTCTGACTCTATGTTGAGAGGTTTAGGCATAGGCGGAGCTTCAGCCTCTGTTATTAAGAATTTATTATTAGATATATACGAAAGATCTAAAAGATCTAGACCAGAATATGTCGATGCTACTTGGAAGCTGCTTCAGTTTTCACCACCTATAAGTAGTAAAATATCTAAAATTAGAGGTGCTGCTTATCAGTTTGATAGTAAAAAACGTAGACAAGAAATGCTTGATAAAGGTTTTGCTATTGATAACCCAGCTTATTTAGCAGGAGCTAAAGTAGTTTCAGCAACTACAAACATACCTCTTGATAGAGCTTTGTTAAAGTATGACAACTTTACAGGAGCTTTTGAAGAAGAAAAAGAGTGGTGGGAAAGTGTAGCGATGATATTAGGATGGCCAGATTGGCAATTAAAATCTGAAAAGAAACAAAGTTCTAGAGGTAAAAGCAGAAGATCTAGTTTTAGAACAAGTAATAGAAGATCAAAAACAAGAAGAAAATGAGAAAATGTAAAACACCTTTTAATAAATACGATTCACCCGCAGCTTTAAAAGATGCTTGTTATAAAAAAGCTAAAGCTAAATACGATGTGTTTCCATCTGCGTATGCTAGTGGTTATATAGCTAAGTGTAGAAAACGTGGTGGTAACATAAAGTAGTATGGCGAAGAAACTAAAATGGCACGACTCAGACGCTCCTGATGCAGACGGTAAGTTTAAAGATCTAAATGCTGAAGAATTAGCTAAGTGGGTTTATAAAACAAGAAAAGGCAATATGCAGAAAATAAATGGCGCATTTGTGCAACAGAAAAACTTTAACAAGAAGAGACCTAAGTATGCAGCTAAGATGGAGAGAGCTAGAAAAATGGCTATGAAAATGGGAGACAATGATAAGAGTAAAGCTATGGCTATGTACAGTACATCGAGATCACCATTGTCTGCTGTTCGCAAAACTAAAGAAGGTTCAAACTTAAAACGTTGGTTTAAAGAAGAGTGGAAAGATGAAAAGGGAAATGTTTGTGGATCTGAAAAGAACAAGAATACTAAAGTGTGTAGACCATCTAAAAGAGTTAGTGGTGAATCACCTAAGTCTTGGAGTGAAATGAGCAAAGGTGAGAAGCAAAAAGTAACTAAAGCAAAAAAGAAAGTTGGCATGGGAAAGCGCAGAAGCTCTAGTAGTAATGTATCATAGGAACACGATAAAACTGGGCACCATACCCAAAAGTTCCTGTAACCAAGAAAGGGGATCGTAATGATCCCCTTTTATTATTTAGCAGCCACCGCAGTAGCCATTACAATATTCACACATCTTTTATTTGTTTTATTGTTTGACATTTTTCATATTCTTCTTCACCTTCAAAGTATCTTAATAATACTTCTGGATCTTCATGATTTACCGGCAAGTAGAATACTTTGTTTTTAGACAACTCATCGTAAGTTGTTTTGCCTATCATTAAATTGTAGGCATTTAACCAGGAGCTTTTCAAAATCTTATAGTAACTCCGACTGATAGTGTGACAGCACCAACCGCTATTGCTAATTCATTTGGCCCAAACTTTGGTTTTTGCTTATGCCATATCATATTAGTGCCAGCCATTGTGATCATACCTATACCTCCTATTATCATTAACTTTTTCATACTATCTCACACGCGCCTCCTGCACAAGCTAATTCGCCAGCTAGATCAGTTTCATCTTCAACTTCTACTATATCTGTAAGATTAACATCAGTTAAACTCTTCATCATAGTTTCGTATTTAGATTTATCTATATCTTCAAATGGAGCTTGAGTATATGTCCCACCATCATATGGTAATACAGATAGTCCGTTATAATAATCTCTATTATCCCACATCCACTCACCTGCTTTATCCCACTCATCTGCTTTTAAACTAACAGTAGCTGAAACGTTATGGGTATTGCTACCACGTTTATGACCTGGTTTAACCCACTCAGTTGCTACTTTCTTTATACGTTCAAGTAAATCAAATGGTGACTCAGTTCTTAGTATAGCATTAGCCGGAGCTTTTTGAGGTATACTAATAACAGCAGTATCATGAGGTCTAAAGTATTCATCTTCAATTAAGTCAGGATGGTTTTCAATTAAATATTTATACATACTTTCGTTTTTACCAACTCTAACTCTACGTACATAATAATCATTATGCCATGCATGAATACCGGATGAAGTTCCTAATGCCAGAGATGTCGTCCCAGCAGGCTTTACGGTTGTACATCTTGCAGCTGGTTTAATACCAATTAGCTTAGCTAGTCTTCTGTTTTGCTTTACTACTATATCTGCAGCGTCCGTCATATCCAACTGCAGCACAGCGGCAGAGCCTATCCCTGTCATTGATACACCTATAAGGGCGTCCTTCTCTGTCGTATCTTTCCATATGTCTCTTAAATAATGAAAGTCAGTGTAGCCTGCTTGGAGTGTACCTATAAAAGAAGCTACTTGACATCTTTTGTTAAAATCATTTTGATCTACTATATCACTAGCATTTACCTCACATAAATTACAGAACTGGTATGGCCGTAAAGCTATTTCACAACATGGGTTTGTTCCCCAGTCTTTATCATTATTAAAATAAATACCTGGTTCACCTGCTCCTGATAGCTCAACACGTTTCCATAAATCCATAAAAAATTGTTTACTTATTTTATGTCTCATAAGCACAGCTGAGTTGTTTGCTCTGCCTCGTTGAGGTGCTTCTTCCCACCAGTGTCCAGACTTACAACCTATCATTGCCTCGTCATCTGCTGAAAACAAACTAATTAAAGCTGCTCTACGTATACCGCCTGCTAATACAGCGTCAGCTATATGACAAACAATATCATGAGCTTGTAATGTAGTTAATTTATCTCCGTCTTCTACATCATTTAAAATTCCTGCTACTTTTACTAGACATTCTTTCAAAGGCTGTGGACCTGGAGCTTTGCCTCCAGATGTAACTAATTGAGCTCCCTTTGGTCTTATATCAGAATAATCAAATGTTATCTTAGATGATCTCTTAGGACCCATATAAGACTTAATTAAAACCTTAACTGCATCAGCCCAGCCTTCAATACTGTCGCCGATTAAATGTCTTCTAGTTCTTTTACTATATGGTTGATTAACTGAAGGCAGTTTACTAACATGATGGTTTTGTACAGAGTATCCTACTCCAGTGCCACCAAGTAATAAAAACATTATTTCATTAAAAGACTCAATGCTATCAATAGGTAGATAAGCACAATTATAAACTCGATTAGGCGAGATCTCAATAGGCTTACCTCCGAACTGTAGCGATCGCATAGACGGTAAAACTTTCTTTTCATATACTAACTTATAAGCTTCTTCAATAGAGTCAGCAAGATCAGGGTATTTTTTGATATGCATGTTTTTGTTTCTAGTAACTAACTCATCCCATGTTTCTCTTCTATTTAACTCGGGAATATACTTAGCATACTTCATGTAAACGGTTATATCACTTAGTATCTTGTTGCTTATCTCCATTGTTTGTTTCTTTTACTTTATTTTTTACTTTACCCAAAGCACTATCATATTCAGACATATGCTTCATTGTTTCTAACGTACCAAAAGATACTGTTCTTAAGTATTCAACCTCTGTATACAAGTGTTGTACAACGTTTGTAAGTGATTGAACTTTATTTTTTATTTCAATTAAAGTTTTTTCTTTCATCTTCCTTGTCCTATGTATTTTTTCTTATAGTTGACGCTGCCTTTAGAGTTAGACGTCTTACTTTTAGCATGAACACCCGGTCTTTTTCTACGGGTTTTCTCTCGATACGGTAATAGTGTTAGCTTCGCCATACTTTTCTGAATATTTAATTAAGTCTTTATATTTTAAATAACCTTTAGCTTCAATACTCCAGTCTATAAACTTCTGTAATTGACGCTCAGCATATTTTCTTCTTGCTAATTCTTTTCTTTCCCAAGAATTAAGCTCACGGTTTCGTCGCATTCCTTTTGATTTTGAGGTTTATATAACGAATACTCCGGCATTTTATACGCAATGTATTTTTTAAATAATTTCCAACGTAATGGGAAAGACTCATTAGGTCTACCCTTACATTCAATGATGAACTTATCTCCAATAAAATCAGGCGTATAACGTATTCCGCGTATTTTCTTATCGCTTCTATCTTTGAACTCCCCTTTAGAGTTCGCTTGTCTTTCATAACATGAATTTTTAAAGTTAAAAGAAGGGACAAGCTCGTAAGTTTGTCCCTCATATTTAGCCTTTATCTTAGCTTTTTTTAAAGCTATGTACATATATTTTTCTAGACCTGATTGAAACGTAATGCCATCATGCTTGACCTTTTTAGATCTAACAGGACCTGGTTTCTTATACCGGCGAGATCGCATCTTCTTCTTCTTCACCTGGTAAAGGTGAATTAACACCTAGTATATTTTCGTCGTCCCAGTCTAGCTGCGCTGATGAAGCGTGTGAAGGGTGTGGTGGTCTAAATGACGCTTTGTTAACTTCAGCTATAGCTTCATTAACTGAACTATCATTAAGTTCTTCTTTAGCTGCTTGAATATAAAGTATAGCATCCATTAATTCTTCTTGAACATCATTTAAATAACCAGCTAGATTTTTATGTCCGCCAGTTCTTTCATCATGTAATGTTCTACCGTACTTAGCATAACCAACATCTGAACGTTTAACAAACTTATCGCAGACTCTTTCTACAACAGGATCTCTAAATAAAATAGTTTTACTTTTCATCTTTAACAAATGTTCCGTTAACCATTTTACCAGTTCTTTTAGAAATAACTTTGTATGCTGTATCTATACACTTTTCAATTGTTGTACCACCAAGATGAGCCATATTAGTTAATACAACTACCATATCGCCAATAGCATCTACAAACTCTGCTTTATCATCTTTTAATACAGCTCTACCTAATTCACCAGCTTCTTCCATTAACTTACAGAACTGAGTTTTAGTATCGCCTTTAGTATACAAGCCTCTTTCACCTGCCCAGTCTCTTATTTTTTGAAACCTTTCGCTATCATCGTTGTCATATCTCCAATTACCATTTCTGTTTGCTCTACTAGTTAGAGTATCGAAATATGCTTGATAAGCATCTTTCTGCCCTTGAGGTTTTATTTGAAAATATTTAGCAAATGCTTTATTATATATATAACATCTCTCCATTGTGTATTGAGATGTTGTTACATTATTTAATATCCATTGAATAGTATCCATGTTTATTTCAAATGTACCATGTGTTGTTTCCCACGTCTTACCCATGTGATCCATTAATCTACCTTTAAGTTTAGATTCTGGACAAGGGAACGTGGAGGTCTGCTCTGTCGCGTTTATGTGCATTATATTAGATTTTATTTTATTAATGTATAGATCTTTATATTTTTGTCTGTCAACTCTGTAGCCGTAAGACTGTTGAAGTTCTAATTCGCGGTCAGATATATAATTAATATCTGTACTTTGATCTAGAACTTCTATTTCGTCTAAGCTGTAGCCTTGCTGGTCAACAACCCTAGATATAAGATCACGTGTAACACCTATTTTTTTACCCGGTATATGGTATAAATAATAATTAATTTTATCCATATGTTCTAGCTCTTGATGTTAACGTATTTTGTTCAGGTAATTTATCATTATAAATATGTAGATTATGTGCAAAATGATAGTATGTACCCATTTTATATTTTGTTCTTTCTGATACTAGTTCTTGTAATTTACTGAAACAGTATTGATCATTACAAAAGCCATACCACAGATCATTAGATCGCATCACGACACACATATTTAATCTACCTTTTAAAACTGTAAACTGTACAGCATAAGTGCAAGGCGTATCATGTTTATATTTATTTATTTCTTTACCATCATAAATAGATATTGCAGCTTGCCTTGTGTCAGGATTATCTTTTAATTGTGCAACAATTTTATCTAGCTGATAATCTCTCTCCCATTGCCAACCATAATTAGAATTAACTTCACCGTCAGCATCTGCCATACGCTCCCATATTTGAGGAACTTTACCATATATTTCACCTAGCTTATCAACGTTAGGATCACCAGATAAATACCACTGCCATTCAGCTTCGGCATATTCCATGTTGAACCCACGATTTTCATTTTCTATCATACGTTCCCATGGCTTTTCAATAATGAAGCCTTGATTAAACATAGCTCTAGTACTTGCAAAGTCTACGCCTTGATAAGGTATTGTTCCGTAGTAAAAATCAAAAGCTTCACTAGCGTTTTTAAATGTTAACTCTCTCACTTAAATAAAACTTTAAAATGTTTTAAATCAGCAGCACAGCTGTCTAAACTTTGTACCATTTTCACATAGAAAAAAGCATAATCACTAGTTAGTGTACCTTCTTCGTATTGTTTTTCAAACATTTCTTCAAGCATTCTTGATCTTTCTTGTATAAAATTTAATCTCATATCGTATTGTATAGGATTAACTCTAACGTGGTCTGATGTAAAAGATAGCAATGAAAACATTACTACTAATATTAATGTTGTTTTTTTCATAATTATATTATCCATTTGGTTTCGTATTTAAATTGTAATAGTGCCGATATAGCTCAAATATTTTAGGATATATCTCTGCTCTATTATAGTCTCCTGGGCTAATCATTTCTTTATTGTTTGCTACGATACGAACTTTCCAAGATCCAACGTCGTAACCAGGTTGATTAGCTAATACACCTATTTTAATTCCGTGATTAACACACCATCTGTACGCTTCTTTATCTTCAGCTGTCCATTTAATATCGTCAGCATAAAATCTTTTTAGTCCCAAGGCATTTGTTCTTCAAGGTCTGGCATTTCATGCGGTACAAAACAACCTGATCTAGGTTCCCAAGTAAAATGGGCTTCAGCTCCGTTCTCGCCTAAGTTTTGAAACTTACATTTAAGAACTTTAACTTTAGTTGTTTTAGCTTCGTAATCACGGTGTACTAATAAACCATGATAACTAGCATCGTACCATTCACCACCACCTTTAATATTATACATTGTTGGCTCTTCAATCTTACCATCTTGTGTCTTATACATTTTGGTAGGATGTGCCACTATGAATACTAACACGTCATACTTTTTAGCAAACGTTTCTATTTTAGTTAAGTATTCCATAGTATATTTGTTGACGTCCTCTGTTTGACAATCAACATCTCTTACTTTATTATATGGATCAATCACAAGGCATTTAATACCTTTTCGCTTAACAAGCTCTGCACCTTTACGTAACACTGATTCTAATGTGTATCTTTCCATGTCTATGAAAAAGAAATTATCATTTACGTGTTGTGCAACCTGATTCCATTTAGAACCTCCTATATCGCCCTTATTTGGCATATCGCCCCATACCTTACGCATTAACTTATGCGCGTGTAAATATGTAGGAGCATTTTCAGGAGATGCAAATGCAGTTTTCCAGCCATACTCTTTGTTATAACCTACACACATTTGATCTACAAAATCTGACTTACCTGAACTAGGTATACCTGTTACTGTAATAAATTGTTTAGTATATGTACTAAATATTTTATCAAAGTTATGTAAACCAACTGTAAAGCCACGTTTAAAACCATTACGTACAAAGTCTGTAACTTCATCTTCAATATCTCTAAACGTTGTAACGTTTTCAAGAGGTACTGGATGAGCTTGCTTTATGCGTGACATTAGCTCTTTAGATCCGTGCTTTAATAGATACTCATTAGCATCTTTGCAGTCATCAAATGTAGATATAAAACAAACCTCAGCACCTAGCCTACGTATTAGCTCTTGCTGCAATGCAACACCAGGTGGATCATTATCAACTGCTATGATTATCTTTTTCTTATCTTCAAAGTAATCAATACAGTTATCTAAATAATCTAAATTGTTTGTATTAAGTGTAGCGCCGTTTGGAACTGATATAGCATTTGTAATACCAGCTTCATGTAAAGCTAACACATCCATTTCACCTTCAACTATAACACAATCATCGTGACCTACAATACTATCAATATTGTAAAATACTTTTTCAGCTCCTTTATATAGCTTAAAGTTCTTACGTCCATCTCTGTATTTAATATTAGTTAAGTTACCACCAACTAAATAATTAAATTGTATTGTATTTTCTTGCTTACCAGTTTGAGGCATAAACTCTTTACCAACACCAACTTTTAATTGCTTTAATGTTTGTTCAGATATACCTCTATCTTTAAACCAGTCTACAACTTTATTACCAAGTTGACCAACGGTTGTTTGTTCAGGTACAACATAATCACGTTCAGCTTTACCTTTACGTTTAAATGTATGCAACTGAAAAGGTGTATCACAATTGTGACATGTACCTATACCTCGTTCCCAGTCGTAGCTAGCACATTTTTTCTTTTGGTTTTCAGGTTTACGTGTAGATGAACACAGGGGACAAGTCCCCTGCGTTTTACCTACGTCCAAGCCGTGCTGATTAAACTTATCGATTAAGAACCCATTTATTTCTTTATCTTCTA
>Ga0208899_1000035_pt1 | contig 65072 bp, 82 predicted proteins | sample VirMetDEL_Nov_24_FD_184518 | JGI IMG/M metagenome (GOLD analysis project Ga0208899, IMG submission 184518) | Aqueous microbial communities from the Delaware River and Bay under freshwater to marine salinity gradient to study organic matter... | ecosystem: Environmental > Aquatic > Marine >... | reverse complement strand
GGTTGAATCTAACCACAAGATGTTGACACCTTTATGGGAAGATTACGTTCGGAGACAAAGAAATGGCGATGTCGCGTGGTTCGATGAGGCAGCAGATATCCAAGCCTCCACAAAAGAAAAAATGGACCAAGGCTCGTAAGGCAAAAGTGAATTGCAAGCGTCCTAAAGGGTTTAGTGAAAAAGCACATTGCGCCAGTAAGAGGAAACGAAGGAATGGCTAAAGATGCATGCTATCGCAAAGTTAAGGCAAGATATAAGGTTTTCCCGTCGGCGTACGCAAGCGGGGCCATCGCCAAGTGCCGTAAGGTCGGAGCCGCAAACTGGGGTAATAAGACCAAAAAAGCCGCTGGCGGAATCCACGAGCAAAAAGCCAAACGCCCCTTCCGAGGAAACCTAGAGGCCAATCAGGTTGTTGCTCGAGGTTGCGGCGGTGTGATGAACGGACGGCGAAAGAAGACACGCTGCTCTTAGCGATGATCCATGCATTTTTATTGTTTGTGTTCGTTGGGATGGGAGAAGAAAAGAAGCTGGTAAGTAACGACATGTACTTTCGAGATATTAACGAGTGTACGTACTTTGCTCGACAGCTTCACAAACAAGGTCAGAAGATCACCGCCTACTGTGTGCCTCGGCTGGTTGATGAAGACACGAAGGTTTATTGATGGATCCTATATCAGCAATGGCAACCGCTTCAGCGGCATTCTCGGCTTTAAAGAAGGGCTTTGCTGTTGGTCGTGATATTGAGGCAATGGCGTCTGATCTTTCGCGCTGGATGGGCGCTTTATCTGACCTTGATCAGATGGAGAAAGAAGCAAAAAACCCTCCAATTTTTAAAAAACTGTTCGGCGGCCAGAGCGTCGAACAAGAGGCCATAACGACTTTTGCTAACAAGCAAAAAGCGCAGCAGCAGCGCTATGAGCTACAGCAGTGGATAAGCCTCACTATGGGCAAGTCCAAGTGGGATTCACTGGTGGCAATGGAAGGCCAAATAAGAAAGAGGCGCAAGGAGACGTTGTACCGTCAACGTGAACGCCGACGTAAGTTTGTAGAGATCGTAGCGTGGATTTTGTTTTCCGGAATTGCTGTCTCGGCTTTATTGGCCTTTATACTATTGTTAAAAGCGCATTCAGCTAGTGCTGATCAAATGGTTACTTGTCGTAAGGTGAAGTGTGAAAAGCTGGATAACAGAGAAATGGTTTGCGTATTCCGAGGCGCAAACAATACCATTGAGTCTCAGTTTTTTCAGTACCTAGAATTTGTGCCAAACGAATATCAGTGCAAGTATGATCCGAATGCAAAAAAAGACATGACAATACAAGAGAGTCTTGAACAAATACGGAAGTCGAGAGACTGAGATGGCTGTACGAAAAACCAAAAAAGGATTGGCGTTAAAGCGCTGGTTTAAAGAGGATTGGAAAGATGTACGCACTGGCAAGGCGTGTGGCAGAAAAAAGGGTGAAAAGCGTGGCACTCCTTATTGTCGTCCTTCCAAACGAGTTTCTTCGAAGACTCCTAAAACATCGTCAGAAATGACAGCGGCTGAAAAGCGTAGTAGAATCAGTCAAAAGAAACGCATTGGACAGCCTGCCGGTAAGCCACGACGGGTTAAATCACTAAAGAGAAGGAAAAAATAATGTCTCATTGTTCTCCTCGAAAAGCCGCTGCCGGCGCGATGGTAATGCCTACTCGCAACAACAAGGCTCCTAGCCGCACTCGTTTTAAAATGGGTGGTGGTAACTTCCCCGACCTAACAGGTGATGGTAAGGTCACGAAGCAAGATATTCTAAAAGGTCGCGGCGTTCCTGGTTTTGGTTACGGCGGCACACACAAGAAGAATAAATAGATGGCAACTTCCGGATCCAGAGATTTTGATCTCGATGTAGCAGAGATTATCGAAGAAGCATATGAGCGGTGCGGTCTTGAGGTTCGCACCGGTTATGATGCGCGTACGGCTCGTAGGTCTCTGAATCTTATGTTTGCAGACTGGGCTAACCGTGGCTTGAATCTGTGGACGGTGCAGCAGGGAACACAGGCGTTGACCGCAGGAACTGCTACGTACACCTTCGACACAGCGTACACGGATCTACTTGAGGTTGTGATTCGAAGAAGCGGCACGGACTACCAGCTTGACCGCATGTCTCGAAGCGAATACTTGACGACGCCCAATAAAACACAGACAGGACGCCCCAGCCAGTATTTCTACAACAGGCAAGTAACACCACAAGTTACACTGTGGCCGACTCCTGAAAATTCGACAGACAGCTTAGTTTATTATTACGTGCAAAGAATTCAAGACGCTGATGCTTTGGTGAACACCACGGATGCACCGTTTAGATTTCTGCCGTGTATGGTCGCTGGTCTTGCATACTATCTTGCGATGAAGAAAGCGCCGGAACGTGTGCAGCTTTTGAAAGTGGTTTACGAAGAAGAGTTTCAACGAGCCGCAGATGAAGATGAAGATCGTGTGGCTCTCAAGCTACAGCCAAGCATTCAGTATCTGAGGGTGAACTAATGGCGCGGTTCGCTTCAGGAAAAGACGCCTGGGGCTATTCGGATAGATCCGGATTCCGGTATCGTCTTCGAGAAATGGTTACGGAGTGGAATGGTTTAAAAGTCGGACCTGATGAGTATGAGACGAAGCATCCTCAACTACAGCCCGTTCGAGTGGGGCCGGATCCGCAGGCTCTTCACAATCCACGACCACCCTCGATTATTCATTCAGTCACTATAACATTTCCCACGTTTAACTCACGGACGCTGGAAGTGTCTCCTGTTGCAGTCATGCATGGATTTGTGGGAGACGTAGTCACAACAGGTACAACACCATCAGGGACTGTTACTGTATCCATAACCGGGGTTTCCGCCACTGGCGGCGTAAATTCTGTTTCAGTTGGAATCGTTACGAACTACACAGTTACTGTTGCTTCGGGAACAAATTCTTACGGAACAGGCAATAAGTATTATGTTGCTGGTTTGTCGGGGGCTTCTCCGACGCTTACGTTAAGCGAGGGTTCTACCTACAGGTTCGATCAATCAGACAACAGCAACTCGGGGCATCCCTTCCGGTTTTCAGAAACTGCCAACGGCACTCACGCCGGGGGTTCCGAGTATACAACAGGTGTATCTACTAACGGTTCCCCGGGTAGCTCGGGAGCTTACACACAGATCACGGTAGCCTCGGGGACTCCAACTCTGTATTATTACTGCACAAACCACAGCGGCATGGGCGGTACAGCGAACACGCCATAGGAGTAAACATGGCTTTTACTGGAAATTATCTGTGTACGTCTTTTAAAAGCGAACTGCTTCAAGCCGTCCACAATTTTGCAAGTCACACATTTAAGATGGCGCTGTTCACAAACAGCGCCACTCTCGACGCGACCACAACCGCATACTCAACAGCTAACGAAGTAAGCGGAACAGGCTATAGCGCGGGCGGTGCTACCGTCACAAGCATAACCATCAACACCAGCGGCACAACTGCTTTTATAGATTTTGCTGACGTTAGTTTTGCTAACTCTACAATAACGGCACGAGGAGCACTGCTTTATAACAGCAGTGCATCTGACAAAGCGATTGCGGTGTTTGATTTTGGAGCCGATCAAGCTTCTTCTTCATCTACTTTTACTATTACCATTCCAACAGCGGGCGCGAGTAGCGCGATTGTAAGGATCGCTTAATGGCTTTTACATACGCACAGCTAAAAACAGCCATCCAAGATTATACCGAAAACACTGAAACGTCCTTCGTGACGAATCTACCTGTGTTTATTCGCGCAGCCGAAGATCGTATCTTCAAGCTGGTTGACCTTGAGATTTTTCGCAAGAACGCGACAAGTGCGCTAACACAAGGTGATCCGTATCTTTCTGTGCCGAGCGACTATCTTTCATCTTTTTCTTTGTCTGTCACAAACAGTAGCTCGAAGGAGTTCCTGCTTCAAAAAGATGTGAACTACATCCAAGAATACAATCCGAATCCGGCAACGACAGGAACGCCAAAGTATTATGCGTTTTTTGATAAAGATAACTTCATTATGGCGCCAACCCCTGACAGCAACTACGCTGTTGAGCTTCACTACTATTACAGGCCGGCATCTCTGACCGCTGGCAGTGATAGTGGAACCACGTGGTTGAGCGACAACGCTCCCAACGCCCTGCTTTACGGTTCTTTGGTTGAAGCGTATATATACATGAAAGGTGAGCAGGACATGCTTCAGATGTATGAGAAACAGTTCACCGAGGCAATGACCAGGATTAAAGATCTGGCGGAAGCTAGAGAAAACAGCGATGCGTATCGCAGAGGTCTGCCAGATCGGCCTCGTACATAAGGAGTAGAAGACATGGCAACGTCAAACGCAGCAACCAATTATCTAGAACATGCGATCCTTGATTTCTTGTTCAAGAATAACTCGGAGAGCTTTGCCACCCCCGGCAACAGCATTTATGTCGGCCTTGCAACCGCCGTATCTAGTATTGAAACAGGCTCTCTAACAGAGGCCACGTTTGGATCTTACGCTAGGCAGCAGGTTCAGGCTTCCGGCTGGACAGTTCCCGCAGTGGGAACAGATGCTCAGACCGCAACAAACGCGGCCAATATTGAGTTCCCGGCGTCTACCGGCACAAACAACACGATCACACATGCGTTTGTTGTAGACGCGGCTAGTAGCGGAAACATCCTGTTCGTTGGCGCACTTGATGCAAGTAAGACAATCGCCACTGGCGATATCTTCCGCATTAACGCAGGCAACCTGTCGATAGAGCTAAAGTAACATGGCACTTGTTCTCAGAGATCGCGTAAAAGAAACGACCACAACCACCGGCACTGCAACGTACACGCTTGCAGGCGCTGTTTCTGGTTTTGAGACTTTCGGCAGCGTGGGCGATGGGAACACGACATATTACGCTTGTTCTGACGGAACCGACTTTGAGGTCGGCATTGGAACCTACACTGCGTCAGGCACCACACTAGCCAGAACTACGGTGCTTCAGTCGAGCAACAGTGATGCTGCTGTGAACTGGAGTTCCGGTACAAGGACGATTTTCTGCACGTTGCCAGCGGAGAAGATGTCTTTCCTTGATGCCTCTGGAAATGTGGTGGCGGCTAACGGTAGCAACCTAACTGCACTCAATGCCAGCAACCTTGCTTCTGGCACGGTCCCAGATGCTAGGTTTCCCGCAACGCTGCCAGCGGCTAGTGGTGTAAACCTCACTGCGTTGAACGCCAGCAATCTTGGCTCCGGTACAGTTCCAGATGCGCGGTTCCCCGCGACACTACCGGCGGCGAATGGTAGTAATCTGACGGCATTGAACGCCAGCAACCTTTCTAGCGGGACAGTGGCTAACGCTAGGTTGGACGCACAGCTACAAGACGTGGCGGGGCTGGCGGTTACAAACGGTAACTTTATTGTGGGTGATGGGTCTAATTTTGTAGCTGAGAGCGGCGCAACAGCCAGAACATCACTGGGGTTAGGTAGCGCAGCCACATCTAACACAACCGACTTTGAATCCGCTGGGCAAAGCGTAGTCATGGCGATAGCACTGGGGTAACGATATGCCTAATAACTTTAAGACCTTTACAGACACGGCGGTAGGCACCGCTAACGCAGATGTTTACACATGCCCCAGTTCGACAGAAACAACCATTATCGGACTGAACATTGCCAACATCCTGACCGTCTCCATCACCGTAAATGTCCAGCTAATCAACAACGACGGCGACAACGTACACATCGTCAAGTCGGCTATTGTGCCGGTGGGCAGTAGTTTGGTGGCTGTTGGGGGTGACCAGAAGATTGTTTTGAACGCGAGTGACATCTTGCGAATTACGGCAAGTCAAGCGTCAGCCGCTGATGTGACTGTGTCGTTGTTGGAGATTAGCTGATGGCACTTAGTAAGGTTGGTTCAAATCAAATTGATTCTGCGGCGTCACTAACGGTTTCCGGTAACGTCAGCGCGGACGGCGGCACTATCAAGTTAGATGGGGCATTTCCCACAGGCACAGACAACACTGCTCTAGGGGATGGCGCACTTGATGATGGCTCTTTGTCTGGTGGCTATAACGTGGCGGTAGGAGAGGCTGCACTTGGTGAGAACGAGGGCGGTCAAGAAAATGTGGCTGTCGGATGGAATAGTCTTGATGCAAACACCTCTGGTAATAATAGCACCGCAGTAGGTTCGCAATCTTTGAGTGGAAATACTACTGGGGGCAGTAATGTAGCTGTTGGAAAAAATGCGTTACGAGCGAATACTACGGCATCTAACAACACAGCAGTGGGTTATGTTGGATTAAGTGCTAATACCACCGGCGCAGCAAATACGTCTGTGGGTTCGCTTGCTCTTGATGCTAATACAACAGGTGATAACAACTCCGCTTTTGGTGTCAACGCTTTATCGACCAATACAACAGCAGACGCAAATAGTGCCTATGGCTATCAAGCCCTGTATTCAAATACTACGGGAGCAAATAATGTTTCTGTAGGTGTTAATTCTCTTTTTGCAAACACCACCGCATCCAACAATACGGCGGTAGGTTATGCGGCTTTAATTAACAACACTACGGGTACCAAGAATTTTGCAGCGGGATATAACTCAGGAATTGGCACAACCACAGGCCAATATAATACATACGTAGGAGCAGATTCTGGTGCCTCAGCTACAACTGCAAGTTTCAATACTTTTGTAGGCAGTACCGATGGAACTTACGGCGGTGCTGGTGGTAGCACCACTGGCGACAGAAACACCTTTATAGGCAACGGCTCTGGGTCACGGGTAAGTACTGGTTATAGAAACACCATTCTTGGCCGATACAACGGCAATCAAGGCGGCCTAAACATCAGTGCTGCTTATAACCATATCGTGCTGTCAGATGGAGATGGTAATCCTCGTCTTTACCTAAACGCCAATGGAACACTTTTTGTACCGCAAATTTACAACGACACCACAAGTAATCCAGCAAATATGCAAGTTAACTCCGCAGGAGTAATTCATCGTTCCACATCATCCCGCCGCTACAAGAACACTATAACCGACGCCACACACGGCCTCACTGAACTGCTTACACTTCGTCCCATTACCTACAAAGGTAACAACGATGGCGACACAGTATTCGGCGGTTTGATTGCTGAAGAAGTCCACGACGCTGGCTTGACAGAGTTTGTTCAATACAACGACGATGATGAGCCGGATGCGCTTGCATATGGAAATATGGTGTCGCTGTGCATCAAAGCAATCCAAGAACTGAAAACCGAACTTGATGAAGCGAAGGCTCGTATCGCAGCACTGGAGGCTGGCTAATGGCATATATTGGCAAGGCACCAAACACAGCGATAGTAAATCAGACAACGAGTCAGTCGTTTAACGGCACTGGTTCGGCGACTGCGTTTACGCTGAACAGGTCCGTCAATGTGAGCGAAGACCTAGAGGTGTTTGTCAACAACGTCCAGCAGGAACCGGGTTCAGGCAAGGCGTATACTGCCAGCGGTACGACGCTGACGTTCAGCGCAGCCCCTGCTTCGGGCACCGGCAACATCTATGTCATCTACCGTGGTGAGGCGACTATCAACCCGCGCCTAGAGCATGATGCTAACTCTGCGCTGGCGGCGACGACGGGTACGTTTACCGGCGCATTTACATCACCCGGCATCGACGACAATGCGGGTGCCACCGCTGTAATTATAGATAGCAACAACGTGTTTATGACGGGGGGCAAAACTTCTGCCAGCTTTGACAACATAGGCTTTCAGATAAGTCCATCTGCTACCGCTGGTTTTACAAAAGATGGTGCAACAGCCCTTTATGTGAACAGAAAATCAAGTGACGGCACTATTATTGAGGCTCGTAAAGACAACACCACGGTGGGGAGTATTGGCATACAGTCTAGCGGCTTTTACATTGATGGTGAAAGCGGTCACGAAGGCATTCGCTTTGCCAACGGCGCAATCACACCAAGAGAAAACGGAAGCGATAGTGACGGCACTAGTGATTTAGGCGCATCTAACAACCGCTTCAAAGACCTTTATCTTGGCGGCAACCTGTATCTTGGCGGCACCGGCAGTGCAAATGCTCTGAGTGACTATGAGGAGGGCACGTTTACGCCAGCTTACACAGAAGGTTTGACAAGCGTTTCTTATCAATTTAGGGGTGGAAAATACACTAAGGTGGGGCGTCTTGTTTATTTTCAAATAAGCATTAGGGCAAGTGCTGCAACAACAAACGGCAATCAAGTGAGAATATCCGGTCTGCCTTTTAATTCAGACACATCTGCTGCTGCTTATGGCGGTGCATTTATAACTTACAACAACAACTGGTATGTTCAACTAGGTGGCCCGACGCTTTTCATACAGGAAAATGATACGCATGTGCTGTTTTACAAAAAGTCTGATGGCGGCACGTTAAAGGGTAACGACAGTGATTTGCAGGAATTGAACGATATTCATATTAATGGCTTTTACATGACGTAATAACCCCATCGGAGATGAGGGTCGGACAGTCCAACCGTAGGAGATAAAAATGGCACTTACAGAAGAAACAGTAGAAGACAAGATTGAAGTCGTCGGCGATTACAAAGCTGTGCAAGTACGCACCGCCACTGTCATCAAGCGTGACGGCGTGGAGATTAGCCGCAACTTTCACCGGCATGTTCTGCAATGCAGCACCAAGTCAGGTGACACTTGGGGCGACACAGACATCTCTGGCGAAAGCACTGAGGTGCAAGGCATTTGCAACGCCGTTTGGTCCGACGCTGTGAAGACTGCGTATCAGGCCGCTATAGACGCGCAGGAAGTATAAGGAGCTAGGTAATGGCACTGAGTAAAATCGTAAGAGACAGTTTAAACACTGGCATTGATGATAACTCAGATGCCACTGCCATCACGATTGATAGCTCTGAAAGAGTTGGTATAGCCACCCCTGCAACCTCAAATGCGCGGTGCCTTCTGCACACCCACCCAAGTGGCACCGGCAGCATCCCAACGAATTATTTAGTCCAGCAAGATGATAACAATCTTGGCTTGGTGATTATGAATACTAATGACAGCGCCACTTACTCTGGGCTGCGGATTGAAACTCGCAGCAATCAGGCAGCGGGCTGGCTAGTGGCAAATGAGTTTCAGTCGGCTTTCAATGGCGATCTAGTTTTTCGGGCCAGAAATGCAGGGTCTACATCAGCAGAAATCGCTAGAATGAAGTCGAGCGGTGGCCTCACCTTCAACGGCGACACGGCGGCGGCGAATGCTCTGAATGATTATGAGGAAGGCACGTTCACCGCAACGCTGAATGGCGGCTCTAATCACCCTTCATCACGACTGCAAACTACAGGTCAATATACAAAAGTTGGCAACAAGGTCACTGTTAGCTTTGAATTTAATAACGTGACCACCACTGGCTCTCCAAACTACGCTGGACAGATTAGCGTTTTTGGAATGCCCTTTGCAGCCTCTGACCCCAGCGGAACAGTGCGACAAGTTAGTGGGAGTGTTGCTAGTTACAGCGCGGCTACTTGGGATTCTGCGAGTAGTGGATTATTCGCCAGACTAGGTGATGGGGCCACAGAATGGTATTTCTACGCAAATCGTTCTAACGATGCTTGGTATCCCTTGCAGCATAGTCCCGGAACTAACCGTTACCTACTTTTTAACGCTACTTACATAACAGGATAACCCCACCGGATGGTGAGGGTCGGACAGTTTAACCATAGGAGATAAAATGTGGCCTACATAGGCGTAGATCCAAATATAGGTGACATCACCTTTCAGACCTTTACTGGGACAGGTAGTGCGACGGCCTTCACGCTGGCGCAAAGCGTCGTGTCTGGAGAGGCTTTGCTTGTCACCATTGGTAACGTCGTGCAGGAGCCGGGAACCAGCAAGGCGTATACGGCGCAGGGCAACACCCTGACATTCTCTGCCGCCCCTGCTAACGGCGATGTAATCACTGTGCGCTTCTTTGGTCGCGCTGTTGACCAGCCAACCAGCTACGCGATGCAGTTGTTCAAGTATGTAGCTACCAACAACCAGACGGCATTTACGGGGGCAGATGCAAATGGTGCGATACTGGCTTTTAGTGGTGATGATGTCGATGTTTACCTTAACGGGGTGCATCTGGACAGTTCAGACTTCACAGCAAGCAACGGCAATACAATCACACTTGGCACCGGGGCCGCGACTAATGATGAGTTGGTAATACGCGCCTATCGTGCTTTCACTGTTACTGATACAGTATCCAAAGCGTCTGGCGGCACGTTCAGCGGTGAGATTACCGCACCGTCCTTCCAGACAACGAACACCCTAGTGGACACGGCGGCGTTCCGCACCAACGACAAGACGGTCAGCGAGGACACCACCATAGCCGCCACAAAGAATGCCCTTGGCATCGGTCCTCTGACGATTGCTGATGGCGTAACAATAACGGTTGCCAGCGGTGGCAGTCTGACAATTCTGTGAGGCGCGTATGGCTTCGATAATAAATGTAGACAAGATTAGGGCGACAGGCAGCACGACGGATGGGCTGACTGTAGCCTCCTCCGGCTATGTAATCATGCCGCAGCGTCCAGCATTTTTTGCTCGTGCCGCTACCCAATATAGTCAAACTGGAATTATTAAATATAATGATGTGACCAGCACCGGATGCTTTAATCAGGGCGCGCATTTTTCAACGACAACATACAAATTTACCGCGCCGGTAGATGGCGTTTATGTGTTCAGCAATCAAGTGTATACAGAAGGCACGAATGAATTAAGTTTTACTCTTTATCAAAACGATGTCGTTGTCGCTGGTAGTAGATGCAACTACACGAACGCGCAAAACTATCTGGGCATATCGGGAAGTTGGACATTGTATTGTGATTCAGGACATGAAGTTTATGTGTCTACTGGTAGCACTTCGCATCACACAAACTCCGGGTATTCATATTTTAGCGGACATTTGGCGGGTTAAGACATGAGTACACTATTCGTAGACACCATCAACGAGAAGACCAGCGGCAACGGGGTGCAGATACCGGGGCATGTGGTGCAGGTTGTGAACCACAGCTACACAACAAACACAACTACGACAGGTGGGTTTGTAGACGCTGGCGGTAGTAGCTTCACTATCACGCCCACGAGCGCCACCAATAAAATTCTGATTATGGCTGACACATCTTTTCAGTTTACAGGCGGCGGCGGAGAGCGACCAAGCGGACAAGCTCTTATAAACTACAACGGCAGTAATATTGATCCACAGACCAACGCCATAGACTTTTTGCATTCAGTGGTTGACCAGACCTTTTATATCCGCATGTCCAGACAAGTTTACGTTACGGCAGCTTCAACGTCAGCAGTCACAATCAAAATCCAAGTTTCGAAGTACAATGGGACTAACGCACAGGTAAACGGCGCTGCGGGTTCAACAAGCTATGTGACCGCGATGGAGATTGCCCAATGAGCAGCATACTGAAGGTCTCCGAAATCCAAGACCCGACTAACGGGAACAGTGCGCTGACCATCGACTCGTCTGGCCGAGTGTTGACCCCGGCGAGACCAGCATTTATGGCGGCTGCTACAGGTAATAGTAATTATTTGTCTGTTTCTTCTGGTAGTCCCTTTCCGGCGAACACCGCATACAAGAATGTGGGCGGTCACTACTCAACTTCAACATACAAATTTACCGCGCCCGTTGAAGGGTTTTATTTGTTCACTTGGTCTTCTTTAACGAACAACACAGGGAGTGGTTCAAGACCTTGTCTTTTTGTAAACAACTCAAGCAATCACCCCAGTGGATTTAGACCAATTGCTGGAAATGATACCGGCGCTCAAGCTGGAGGAACAACAAGTTACTCTGTTATATGTCATTTAAGAGTTAATGATACAGCTTTTATGTCGTCTGATAATGGAAGCCTTTATTACTATGGCGGCGACCACAACCACTTTTCTGGGATACTGATGGGTTAGACATGGCAACAGTAGCAGACGCAATCGTAGCTCTAATCCCTGACGAACAGTGGGTGCTTCGTGGTGAACCGACCACAGAGGATGAGTTCAATGCCATGTTTCGCCGGATTATTGGCGAGGACGACAATGGCAGTGCTGTCGAGTCCAGCAACCCACATAACTGGGGTGTATCGTGGACCACGGTATCTGCAAAGAAGGCAGAGCTTGATGCCGCCGAGCCTATGAAGCTGCTTCGTGCCGAGCGTGACCGCCGTATCGCCGAGACAGACTGGTGGGCCTCTTCGGATCTGACCATGAGTACGGAGCGCACAGCGTATCGTCAGGCGCTGCGTGACATCACCGACAGCGCGACCAGCCTTGACGATGTAACGTGGCCGACAAAACCGGAGTAAGTGATGAGTAGAGCGCGTGAATTTGCAGACCTCGCCGGTTCGGCTGATGCCGGTGGCATTACAGGCAGGAACCTTGTCATCAACGGTGCGATGCAGGTGGCGCAGAGGGCTACGTCAGCAACAGACTTAGGTGCAGGGTCAAATGCTTATCACACCGTAGACAGAATAAAAGTGGCGAAGGGTTCTACCGCTACAGCGGGGCGGTTTACAATGACACAATCAGATGTCACAGACCTTGCTGGGTTTTCTAATGCTGTTAAATTCCAATGTACAACAGCCGACACTAGCATCGCCGCAAGTGAAGCTATGCTTGTTCAATATGTTTTTGAAGGTCAAGACGTACAAAGTCTGATGGAAACATCGACCTCAACTAAAGCGTTTACTATTTCTTTTTATGCAAAAGCCAACGAGAGTCGTGCGTTTAGCGTTGAGGCTCGTACATCCAATGGCACAAATCGTCAGGTTGCTAAACTTTTCACAACTTCTTCATCTTGGCAGCGGTTTGAGTTTTCTGTGCCAGCGTCTGCAAGCAATATGCAGATAGACAACGACAACAGTGCTGAATTGACGATAAACTTTTGGCTACACGCTGGCTCTACTTATTCCGGCGGCACCCTTAGTACAGACTGGGCGGCTGCAAACAATGCCAATCGTGCAGCGGGTGTAGGCAGTCTGTTTGCATCAACTAGCAACTTTATGGAAATCACCGGCATCCAGCTTGAGGTCGGCTCCTCAGCGACGGATTTCGAGCATCGGTCGTTTGGCGATGAATTAGCTAGGTGCCAGAGGTATTATCAACAATTTGATTACGTTAATACATCTGTAATAGCGATGGGAGCAACATACAATGCCAATAATGCTTATGCTGCATTTCCATTTTTAAAAGAAATGAGGGCTGCTCCATCAGTGACTCTGCCAACAGCAGGACAAAGTTCAAACAACATTACTTTCATAGCTGCTAATAACAACTATCCAAGCACCACCGGTAGTAACACAGCATCTGCTATTAACAGACATAGCTGTAGTATTGTGGGTAGTAGTTATGGAGGTCTAACCTCTAATGCTGCTTCACAAGTATACAGCATACAAACAAACAGTATTAAAGTGGATGCGGAGTTATAATATGAATGAAATAAATGTCACTTCTGCAAAGTATGTTCTTCATAACAATATCAATGACCACATTGATGCGGTTATCGACGGCGAAACAATTTCTGTACCTCTTGCCCCCGGCAACCGCCACTACGACGAAATCATGCGACAGGTCGCCGCCGGTACACTGACCATCGCGGACGCCGACTGATGTTCGGCGAACTGGCATTATCTGAAAGGGCGATAGCCGCACAGGGTATCCTGTCTTTCGGCAGTTCCAGTATGATCGGCACCTTCAGCAAGGTGAGCGCAGCCGCCGGTCTGTTGACTGGCATCATGGAAGCCTCTGCTAACTTTACCCAAGACACTGACGCGGTAATGATCGCCAGCGCAGATGTTGTGAAGTCATTCAACTTTACCCAAACATCAACAGGGACACGGATACAAACAGGAGCAGCAAGCTCCATCTTTGACTTTACGCAAAGCGCCGCCGGTATATTTATTGGCTCTGGTGTGTCTACGCTTGACGCCAACTTTACGCAAAGTAGTGCGGGCATAACAGTTGTCAGCGGCATATCAGAGCAATCGTTCAACTTTACACAGGTCAGCACAGCAAGCCTGATCGCTCACGGCCTTATAAACATCAACACACAGTTTGATCAGACGACTGTCGGCATCAGAGTTAGAACCGACAGCGCCACAATGGACTTTGCGTTTGATCAGACGACGACGGCTAATCTTATTCTTAGCGGTGCCGCAGAAATTATCGCTGTTTTTGTGATGACCACGGACGGCGGGCTGTTGTGGGAGCGTATAGATCCTGACGGTTCGCCGAATTGGGCAGCAATCACACACAGCGGCGACTCGTGGACAGAAATCTCTACAGGTGGTACAACAGATACATGGACAGAAACGGTGGTTTAAATGGCTTCCACATATACAGTAAACAGTGGCATTGAAAAACCCGGCACCGGAGAACAGTCAGGTACTTGGGGCGCAACCACAAACACAAACTTTGACATTATTGACCGTGTGCTTAACGGCGTCGGCACACTTACGCTGACAGGCACAACCACTACGTTAAGCACGTCAGATGGTTCTTTGTCAGATGGTCACTACAAGGTTTTAATACTTGCCGGATCCCCCTCTGGCACAAACACAATCACAATCAGCCCTAACGACCAAAGCAAAATGTATTTGGCAAACAACACTACAAACCAAAGTGTTGTATTTACGCAGGGTTCCGGCGGGAATGTTACTATTCCGGCTTCTACTTCCAAGTGGATTTATGCTGATGGTGCGGGTGCTGGCGCACAGGTTAGGGTTCTTCCTAGTGAGGTTGTAGAGGACAGTTCTCCACAACTAGGTGGCAACCTTGATCTTAATTCCAACAATATTACTGGCACTGGAAACATCAATACCACCGGTACACTTACTGTAACTGGGGCGGTTTCATCAGGTGCGATTGGTACAGGTTCGGCTAACATCACAAGCACGGGCACCGTTCAGGGCGGCCAGTTTACTCTAGACAACTCATCTAACGACTGGACGTTTACTGTTTCGTCAAACAAGTTGATTATCAGCTACTCCGGCACTGCAAAGATGGAGCTTGATACAAGCGGAAACTTAAAGGTAACCGGAAACGTGACAGCATATGGATCTATCTAATGAGCGCATTGCCAAGTTCTGGAGCTATATCTCTTAATGATATCCGCGCTGAATTTGTAGGCGGTAATAGCTCTATTGATTTGCAAAGTCTGTATAAAGGCTCCGCCGGGGGCAATGCCATTGTTCGATCAAAAGCCTCTAACAACAGTGGCACAGATTTAGCACCAAACATCCCTGCTTCGGGCGCAATTACCCTTAGTAACTTTTACGGTTCTGAACGTGCGTTTGCGTATGTTTATTCTTCTAGTCAGACGGATCAAAGTGCGGCCACAGTGTTTGGCGACGATTATGCGGGAAACTACAAAAAGCGTGTCACCGTCAACAACGGTGTTACGCTCAGTGTGAGCGCAGTGCTTGATTCAGCATTAGACTACCCATCTAACGGCGGTGGTGACTTGGAGCTTATCAACAACGGCACCATTAATGCGGTTGGGTCAAAGGGCGTGGACAACAACACCTCTACAACTATTGTTGTGACTGGAAACGGCACATTTACCGCAGGCACTCGTGCAGAGTTTGTTTCTGCTTTGCAAAGCGATGGGTCAGTTCAGATAAACTACCTTGGAGGATTTGGCGGGGCATCCGGCAGCGACATTCATCATTCTGATTACGGAGGTAGTGGGTTTAATTCAAAGTTAACTCGTAGCGGCAACACCTTTACGTTGTCATGGACATATAACGAAATGGACTATTCCAATGCGGGTGCGGGTAGTTTAGATATTTCCTCTATGTTCCCTCTTTCTGGCAGCAGCTTTGATTACACGAACACAAGTTCTTTAGATCAAAACAGTCAAGTCGGTGCATATAGCAGAGACGTTAGAGATATTGGCATCGGTAAAAAAGTGGTTAGTGGGACCATGTATTATTGGTTTGGGTCCAATAACAAGCCCACTAATATGGATGTGGCTAATAACAGGTACATTCAACCCGGTCATACTCAGACCACATTGACCACCAGTAACAGTCAAAGAAGTTCTGTTCTGCAAGATGCTAACGGGACTCGTCGCGAGGGAAACTTCGATACTTCTGGTTTTTCAGGGACCGATAACTAATGCCGCTTAGAAAGTTACAATTTAAGCCCGGTGTAAACCAAGAGATCACCTCGTACTCCAACGAAGGTGGTTGGCGTGATTGTGATAAGATCAGGTTTCGCTTTGGCTATCCTGAAAAGATAGGCGGGTGGGAAAAATATAGTTCTTCTACATATCTTGGCTCTGCTCGTGCGCTGCACAACTGGATCGCGCTTGACGGTTCTAATTACTTGGGCGTTGGCACTCACCTTAAATATTACATTGAAGAAGGTCAGGCGTTTTCAGACATCACCCCTATTCGCTCTACTACAGGGGCAGGTGACGCGACGTTTGCTGCGACCAACGGCAGCGCCGTCATCACTGTAACTGATAGCTCTCATGGCGCAGTCGAGAATGACTTTGTTACTTTTTCAAGCGCAGCATCTCTGGGGGGCAACATCACCGCTGCGGTTCTTAATGTTGAACATCAGATCACGCAAATCGTAGATGCGAACACCTATAAAATTACGGCAAGTGCCACTGCAAGTGGATCAGATTCTGGTAACGGCGGCAGCAACACCGTTGCAGCGTATCAGATAAATGTGGGTCTTGATTCTGTCGTCGGCGGCACCGGTTGGGGTGCAGGGACGTGGGGTCGAGGCGCGTGGGGTTCTGCGGAGCCTAACGGTTTGACAACGACAACTGAAATCAGGCTTTGGTCGCACGATAACTTTGGCGAAGACCTACTGATTAACGCCAGAGACAGTAATATTTTTTACTGGGACAGAACAAACAACCTCTCCACACGAGCGATTGAACTGTCCACTATTTCTGGAACAAAACGAAGTGTGCCTACGATTGCAAAACAGATCTTGGTATCTGATCAAGACCGTCATGTGATTGCCTTTGGTTGTGACGGGCTGAACTCAAGCAATACCGCAGCGCAAGGAAACGGCACACAAGACCCATTGTTGATCCGCTTTTCGTCCCAAGAAGACCCGATAGATTGGTATCCTACAGCCACAAACACCGCCGGTGACATACGTCTTGGTGCCGGTTCTACCTTTGTACAGGCTGTTGAAACAAAGCGAGAAATACTTGTCTGGACAGATACCGCGCTAAATTCTATGCGATTTATCGGCCCGCCGTTTACTTTTGGCCTGCAACAGCTTGCATCCAACATTACGATCATGGGTCCAAATGCAGCGGTAGCTACTGAAGACGTTGTCTTCTGGATGGGTATCGACAATTTCTACGTTTATGCCGGTCAGACGCAACAGTTGCCATGCACCGTAAAGAACAAAGTGTTCCTAGACTTTAACTTTAGTCAGACAGCTAAAGTTGTAGCGGGCGTCAACTCTGAGTTTTCTGAGGTATTTTGGTTCTACCCATCGGCGGCAAGCAATGATAATGACCGGTATGTTGTGTATAATTACGGTGAAAAAGTCTGGTACTTTGGCACTATGTCTAGAAGTGCTTGGCTTGACCGTGGGGTGCGGCAGTATCCAATCGCTGCGGAATCCTCTTATTTGTATAACCATGAGTTAGGATATGATGACGATGGTTCAGCGATGAACTCTTTCATTGAGTCCGCTGCAATTGATATCGAAGACGGGGACCGTTTTGTTTACATAAACAAGGTGATACCTGACCTGACATTTACCGGGTCAACAAACTTGAGTAGCCCGCAAGCCACGTTTACTGTCAAAGCCAGAAACTTCCCCGGCGCTAGTTTTGATAATACGGCGGCATCTGCGGCTATACGAACATCTGAATCTCCGGTAGAAAAGTTTACAGAGCAGTTATATTTGCGGGCGCGAGGCAGATCTTTTGCAATGCGTATCGAATCAGAGGCACTAGGTGCTAAGTGGAAACTGGGTAGCCCGCGTGTTGATATGCGGCCTGATGGGAGACGATAATGTCATCAAATCAGATTGCACCACCGCGATTACCGGAAGCTCCTTTTGAGTATAGCCCGCAATACATGGCTGATTTGTTGCGGGCTTTAGAGTTATTTATCGCGCAAGAAAGAAATCCGGGCGAGCTTCGCGGAACACGGATCACGCTTACTGAATTGCCTACCAGCGCGACTGGTTTAGAGGTTGGTGCGTTATTTAATGACAGCGGTACAGTGAAGATCGTGACATAAGCGCGTTTTTGCGTATACTTGTAGTAGCTAATAAGAGTTGACCCATGGGCTTATTTGACAAAATCGGGGATGTTTTTGAGGACGTAAAGGACGCTGTCGTAGACGCGGCTCCTGTTTTACTGCCTATAGCCCTATCTTATTTTGCTCCCGGCATGAGTTTGGTGGGCAGGCAAGCTCTTGGTGCAGGTATCGGCACATTGTTGAAGGGCGGCAAACCAGAAGATGCTCTTAAGTCAGCGGCTATCGGCGGCGCTCTTGGTGCGGTACAAGGCGGTATTGGCGGGTTGATGCAGGATGGCGGTGGCTTTACCGAAGGGATGAAACGTTCTTTCCAAGGAACACAAGACACTGGTATTTTTGGTCGTCCTCTTCGTGACTCCGCTGCAGGTGGAGACAGGACTTTAAGAGAGAGCTTCTTGGGCAGAAATCCATTAGCTAACCAGCCCGCCGCCAATCCGGCAGAAGCTACAATGAATCTTAATTCTTCGACAGAGTTGTTAAACAAATTGGGCAACCCCGCTCCTTCATTGGGCGACAAACCCGGAAGTTTCTTTGCAAACCCTTTTGAGAGCGGGCCAACCACAGACACTATACTGAACTCAAGCGAGTTTGCTTCTTTAACAGAGCAGGGCATAAGCCCTGACAAAGCACTTTCACTCTTAAAAGAAGAATACACCCCGTCAGCGTTTTCTCGCTTTGGCGTTCCCGCTCTGGGGCTTGCATCCCTCGCAGCTTTCTCTGGCGACGAAGAAGAAGAAGAAGAGTACATGGAGACAGGGGCCGACCTGTATTACGCTGACCCTGACCGGTACAATATCAATTTGTATCAAGACGGCGGCGCTGTACCAAACAATTACAAAGGCTTTTCAAAGCTGCCCGAAGCTGTTCAGGAGAAAATTGACCCCTCTCTTGCTGCAAAATACAAGGCCGGTGGTGAAGCTTACCCACGCCGTACCGGCGGCATTGGCCCCGGAATAGGTTCTGGAACAAAGGATGATGTTCCCGCGCTTCTTATGGATGGAGAGTTTGTGATGACACGTGACGCAGTTAAAGGTGCAGGCGGCGGCAGTGTCAAGAAAGGCATTGATCGAATGTATGATGTAATGCGTGACCTAGAAAACAAGGCGACAGCATAATGGCTACTCAAACTCAAATAGTCCGCGAAGCTCCTGAAGTAGAAGCTCTTAAACTAGGGCTCATGGAATCGGCAAAAACACTTGCCGACACTCCAATTGACATACCCGGCTATGACGTAGAGGGGCTTACAGAACTTCAAAAAGCTGCACTTCGACGTGCGGGGGGCATGTATGACCCTACCGCCGACATTGACGCGGCCCGGTTGGGTTTAACTGGTGCGGGTCAACAGCTTACTGATGCACAGAATTTGATTCTGCAGTCTCTTGGACGCGACGGCGGTGCCGGTATTCGCGGTGCTATGGATCCGTATGTCAACGAGGTCATCGACCAAGCGCAGCAAGATATCTTTGAACAAGCTCAAATGCAGGGCAACCGGGCAACTGCAGAAGGCATTGCTGCCGCGGGTGACGCGGCATTTGGTTCTCGCGGTGAAATCCAGCAAGGTATGATTGATCGGGACGCCATCAGAGAAGCTGGGCGCATTGGCTCTCAGCTTCGCAGTGCCGCTTTTACAGATGCTGCAAATCGTCTTGGCTCTGCCGCCGGTGGTATTGCCAGCCTTGCCGGGCAAGGCGCAGGGTTTGCAGGACAAGGAGCCGGGCTGGCACAACTTCAGCAAGGTCTTGAGCAGCAGGGTGTTGGATTTGGCTTTGATGTCGGGGCACGGGAACAGGCGCAGGGTCAGGCAGAGATTGATGCGTTACGTGCGGGCAATCTGGAAAATCTGTACGAGCCATATAAGAGATTAGGTTTTGTATCTGATATATATCAGGGCGCTCCTTCTACGCAGATGACCACCGTCACAGGAGCCGCGGGCGGCAACACGGCATCACCGTTTGAGAAACTGTTTGGTTACGGAACCGCGGCATTGTCTGGCGCGGCGGGCATACAAAGCCTGTTTGGATAGGACTGATTAGCATGGCTGTTTACGATAGAAACATGTTCCGCGGATCACGGCCCACGGCTCGTGGTAATTCGCCAAAAGCCGCCACTCAGGCGGTTTCTTCTATGGCGAACATGTCACAAAGTGTTGCTGGCCCTATGATCCAAGAGGGCATTGCCGGTGTTATGAAGGACATGACGGCGGGCGTAAAAGCGGCTGAAGATTATCGTGGGGCCATGAATGCATTCCGGGGGGATGATAAGTCCGTAGAGCAGCGTCGTGAAGAGCTTGGCGGCATTGTAGGCATGAAGGATGCCAAGAAGACGCCGGAGTCTGTGCTGACTTTGGTACAGCCTGTTATGGAAATGCGTGAGATGGGTCAGGTTGATCAGGGCATTGGTCAGGTGGCACAAAAGGCCATGGACACGCCGGTAGAAGGCAAGATGGCGCAAGGCATCATGCAGCCTGTGCGTATGCAGTCTGGCGGTCAGGCAAGCTTGGCAGAGCTTTACAAGCAAAACCTGCCTATGATTCAAGAGATTTACGGCGACGACACTGACGAGCTTCGCAAGCGGGCGACGGGTCAGTTCTTGTTGGGCACCGCGGCACCACTTGGTTTGGCGATTGCTCAAGGCATGCCTATTGAGGAAGCTTTGATGCGCGGCTTGCCAGAGCTTGGCAAAGCTGGCGCAAGCGTGGACGCAGCGAAGCGCAAGACACGGGACGCACAGCGTCAGGCTGCACTGAACATGGCGTCAACTCAGTTTGCCGAACAAAATAAATTAACGGAACGCGATCCAACAAAGGATCTTTATCGCGGGCCCACTCTTGTTAGAAAAGGCGTTCCAAAAGCTCCGGTTTTCACGCCCACCTCTCTTTATAAAGTGACTGATGGTGGCTACGAGTCAACTTATGTAACCACTTTGGAACAGGCTCAAACTGCAGCGGGGCAAGGCTTTACAGAAAGTAGCCGACCACCGGGCCAAGAAGTAGGAAAGCCGACGTTTTATTTTGATAAATCAATAGATGGCCTAAGACTTTATACAGACAAAGAAGTAGATGCCCTGCCGGAAGACCAGAAAAATAATTTGGGTCCGGTGCCGTCTGAACCGAAGTTCGGTAAAGATATATTTATTGTGGATCTTGATGCTCCACGTGGATTCCGGTCAATGACTATTCAGCCCGGAGATGAGGTGCCTGAAGGTTATGGTTTCACTCAACCTGACATAAAGTTTGGCGAATATTTTGATAGCGTCAAAAAAGTTGTTGTGAGCATACCAGATGCAAAAGCTCGTCAAAATACTACCCGATACACAAAACCGGGCCCGGACACGCTTATGGACGTTTTTGATTTAGAAACCGGTAACAAAATAAAATTACCGTTTAGTGAATACGATAATGATCGTAGTAAATATTCTATAGACGATCCGAACGCTACCGACACTGTTTACTTCAGTCAGGCAACCACCGTTAAGGTAAACGGGGCGGACACAGTATTCCCGGCGGGGACTCCGGCTGATTTCAAATTAAGCACGATTGCGGGGTTCCCAGAAGGTAGCTATACCACTACTGCGCCACCTGCCAAAAAAGACGAAAAATATGTAAGTAATTTAACGCCGATTGAAGACATTGTTCTTAACGGTGAAACACTGCCTGCTGGGCAAATGATCGCAAAAGTACCACAAGCCTTTTACGATAAAAATAGAAGCAAGTTTCGTACATCCGAAGATGTCGCGGCACAAAGAGCCGACGACAAAGATGCTAAGAAAACAAACAATATGACGTTCTTAGAAGCTGGTACGTATCAATTACCTACAGGCAACACGATTACTGTAGAGGCTGGAGAAAGTAGACCCCTTACTCCTGCCGCGGTAGATGCCATTAATGAACAAAACCCGAATGCCTTTGGCAAAAAACCAGATCCGGTAAAGCCAAACATGATAAATGTCAGATTTTTGCAGTCTGTAAATAAAGATGGTGTTGTAGGAGCAAGGGGTCAAGTTAAGCCAGTTCCGGCGGACTTCGTTAACAACAACATGAGCCTGTTTGAAGCAGTGGATCAAGGCACGGACAAAGCACCAAAACTGACAGAATCTCAAGCACGAACAAACTTGGAAAGCATTGTCCCTCAAATAATGACTGAGGGTTTACCAGATGCTGAGTTTGAAACACTGCGCCGTAGTTTTGAAAATAATCTTGCCGCGCTCATTGATAGGTCGGGCACTGCAAACATTTCTACGACAGTGGAAGGTGGGCAAGTTTCTTTGCCGCCGTCGATTCCAAGTTTTGTGATGGACACTTTAACTGAATTAAATCAGGGCTTAACACTTGAAGAGGCTAGAGCCGCTGGGGTTAAAACGGCCATCAATGATTTCGGGTTGTTGGCAAAGCCGACGGAATCTGCAACACCAACATTTGCAGACATGATTAGTAGCGACTTAAACTTGAGTGAATCTAATCTTGGTGTTTCAGGGAAAATTAAGAGAGGTATAGACGGGGTTTTCGTACCATTACAAAACTTGTTTTTGGGTAGAGCCACTGCGGCTTTTCCTGAATCTAGACAAGCTGTAAAAGATGTAGAGGCAGTAAACACTTATGCCTTGATTATTTATCGCAACGCTTTGCCCGCACAAACCAAGGGTTCTCTAGTAGATGAATTTCAAAAGACTTTACCAAACATTACGGGGATAACAGAGGCAAATCAGCAAAGAGCGGCAGATGCAAAGAAAGTCGCTACCTTTCTCTATAATATGAAGGTTGACGTTATGACAGAAAGAGATAATTTGCCCGCGACCACCCGAAACGAAAAAGAAAGGGCGCGTTTACTTTCATCGTTGTATGAACTAGAAAACTTGGAAGAACAATACATTCGGTTGAGTAACATGCTTGCTGGAAACTTTAACGCCGCGGGCGATCCCGGTTCGACAATAAGCAATACGGACAATTCAATGGATAGTGTTTTTGATCCGGTTAAAGTTGATTAAGGGATACAGTTATGGAAACATTTGAAGGTGTAACCAAAGCAGATCAACTTTATGATTTGAACTTTGATGCTTTGAGGCAGAATGGCCTTTCTACGCCAGACATCAACGAAGCTTTGGTTCGTTTCAAAACATATGACGACGCCACAAACGCGGGAATAACGGACCCAAGTGAATTAAATACACGCATAAATCAGGCAGTGTCTAATTTTAATGAAGGGATAGCTGCGGGCAATTATAGCCACGATCAATTTCTATATCGTTATTCAAATGTTGCGCCGAAAGCCGCCCCAATAACGCGGTTTACGCAGTTTGCTTTACAAGGTGCTACCGAAGCCGCTTTTCAAATAGGAACTGGCATAGCCGGGGCTAAAACCGCCAGCAAATTGCCTCTTCCCCCGCAAGTAAAGCCTGCGGCGGCGGGGGTTGGTTTTGTAGGTGGAATGCTGTTAGGAGACATTCCTGCACAAAAAGCCGTAGAAACCGGGCAATCTTTAGGCATCTTTGAAGGCAGACCGTTGTTTCCTGAAAACAACGTTTTTGCAGAGATGGGTAAGGTAGCGGGATATGATGCTCTTGTTGTTGCCGCATCTCCTTACCTTTTGCCACGAAAAGCATACAATACTTTTTCCGGGTATTTTATTTCTCAAAATCTTTTGAAAAAATCAGGCCCCTTGGCGTCAATAGCTCGCGCTCCGTATAGAACATCTAGGGCTCTTGAAACAGGTCTAGAAAAAGCTGGGGCGGCGGCTAGAGGAGAATTGGGAAAAAGCACTCGTGCGGGTTTTTTTGCAGGGGAAACAGCAGCAACTCTTGCGGCTACTAGTGGAGCAGGTATTGCAGAAGCCTATGATCCCGGTGACGCATCCACTAGCGCCGGATTTCAGATCGCTGGGGGTGTAGCGTCAGCGTTGACACCCACAAGTCTACTAATAAAATTTATGCCTAAAATAATAAGTGGCGCTCAGAAAGTTACCGGAAGAGAAGCTCAAGAAGGTCGCGTAGCAAATAGAATAGCTAGATTAATTCAAGCACGAGCGCCCGGAGAATCTGTAGAGAGCATTCTACAGTCTTTAGAAAAAAATCCCGAACAGCTTAGTGCTTTGGCGAAAGAGTTGCTTGGTGATGAGAGCTTAGTCCCAGAGTTAACCCCGGCTCAAATTTCGGGCTCTCCGTTTTTAGCTCGACTGCAACAAGACACGGAAAAAGTCGCAACGCAAACCAACGCTTTCTCTCTCTTGGATAAGGCTCTGCAAGAAAGAAACAAAGAGGGGTACGATTTTGCAATACGATTAATTGAGGCACTTGAGGCTAGTGGTGACCCTTCAGATTTTAAGTTAGCGACAGAAATACGAATAGCGACAGATGCTTCGTTGTTAGAGCAACAGTTTCTGTTAGCAAATGCAAAAGCAGTTGCCGCGGCGGATACTTTAAACATATCTGAAAATGCAAGACCGGAAGTAATTTCTAGGAACCTATATAAGAATTTAAGACAGTTGAATGCAAATGCTAAAGCACAAGAAACTGCCTTATATGATGAAGTTGACGGCACCATTGCAATAGACGATATACGCTACATTCAAGGTGCTATTGATAACATCAGAGAGTCTTATGTTCTACGCAGCGGGACTTTGCCGCCCGCGGTGGAGAATGAACTACGTTCGTTTGAGCGGGCCTTGGGGCTTCAAATAGTTGAGGTAAGTGAACCGACGTCGCTTACTCGCGCAAAGAAAGCCTTGCAAGATATCCCACGCGGAGATGTTGCAGAGTATGATGCTTTTGTTAATAGGTTTTTCATTAAAGATGAGGGTAGTGCCGGAGGTTTAAGACCTAATACAGAGGCTTTGCGGATATATGCTCCTGATGTAGATGTCAGTGATCTTGGTAAAGGTCAGACCCCAGACGACATAATTTTAGAAATTATGGCGGACAGACGTCGCCGTAACTTGCCCGACAGCAGATTTAAACGTTTTGAGCGTATCAACAAAGCTAAAAGTAATCTTGTTCAAGAAGAAGCTTCTTACGCAAGCGTTGAAAAAACAGCTTTGCAAGACGTACAAGAACCTGAACTTGTCTTTAATGACTTAAAAAAGTTTCGGTCTTTTCTTCTTAATGAAGCGGCAAATGCATATGGTGGGGACAACCCTAATAAGGCTTTAGCTGCTGCGCTTGGAGAACTTGCTGACGCTGTTGGCAGCGATATGGACAATAACATTGCCGCCGCGGGCGGTAGCGCAGCCTATGAACGCGCAAAAGCTTTTTCTCTCGCACGGAATCAATCCATTGTTCGCACGTTTGCGGGGGCAACAGAACTTAAATTACCCAACCGCGGTAGGATGATTCACCCGGACCTTTTGATTGAAGAGGTTTTGCAAGGTGGATCTGGGCCTACAGCTTTGCGTATTGCAGAAATGTTGGACGCCGCTTCTACGGTGAAAAATTTAATTGAAGAGTTGGACGTTCCAGAAGATGTAGTTGTGCCTCGTGGCGGAATTTCGGATCAACCTAGAACTACCGGTCAAACAATCGGCGGCGAGCCAGAGGTAATTGATCTTGCCCCCGTGCCCATTCAAGACATCGAAAGTTCTTTAGAACAGGTTTTTCGTTACGCCGCACGTAAGATTTTAAGGCGTGATGAAAACGGTGACTTGAAGGTTGATCCGACTAAAGCAAAAGATTTTCTTGAAGATGGAGCTAACCAGCGTCTTTTTGAGATGTTCCCACAAGTGCGCGACATGATTACCACAGGTGATCAGTTAACTGTTGCAGCAAAACTTGCTGAAACAGAGGCCGGTAAAGCTGCGCTTGATAAGCGGTTACAAGAAACAGACGCAATTGCAAATGTCATAAATTATGACAGCCCGTCTATCGCGATTGCGGAAGCCATAGAGGGCAAAAAACCATACACAGAATTAGAGAATCTTGTGAAGCTCGTTTCTAGCGCAGCGAGCGACAAAGAGCTTTTAGCCTCACTTGGAGAAGGTATTACGGGCTCTGATGTAACAAACGGCTTCAAATCCGCAATAATTAAAGCAATGTGGGTGAGAAATGGCGGCACTTCCGCAAGCCCTAACTTCGCTCAAATGAAAGAATACATTTTCGGCCCTCTTGAAGCAGCCCCACCAAAGTCCGCGTTTAAAAGACCCGCGGGAGCGGGAAAGCCCGGAAGATTTACATCACTTGCAGATATTTTGAAGGATCAAGGTATTTTTACTCAAGCTGAGTTAGATCGCCTTGAATATATAATCGACGCCGGAAGAAACATTCAGGTAGCAGAAGCTGGCGGCAAAAACGCTGGGAAGCTTGTTAAAGAAACAGACGATATTTTGTCTGCTATGGTTCGCTGGCTTGGTGCGGGTGCTGCAGGCAGAGCGGGTGAAATGGTTCCACTTGTTCGCCCACAAGGTTTGGTGGAAGCGGGGCTTGGTGCCAAATTAGCAGGAAAACTATTTGAAAGAGTCCCCGCAAAATTTCAAATAGCGTTGCTAGAAAAAGCAGTATACGACGCCCCAACCATGGTGGCTCTTCTGCAGAAAGCAGACACACCAGAAGCAGCGAAAAAAGCGATTGCCAGAATGCGAGGCTTTTTAATTAACGCTGGTCTTACGCTTGCAGAAGACGATATTCCAGAAGATGTAGAAACCTATTTTGAAGATCGTCGTTTTCGAGAGCCAATTAAAGCACGTGACCCTTCTATTCCGTCTACTCCAGATCAACCCTTTGGCTTTGATCTAAGCATGGCACCCGCTCCTCCCGCGGTGCCTATGCCTGCGCCGCAGACAACATCTGCCTCACCAGTCTCGTTGGCGCAGGCACCTCCTCAACCTGACACACGCCGTCGTATGGCCGCAGCCTTTCCCGGCGATGGGATCATGGGCTTAATGGGAACTGGATAATGGAAGCTAACTTTTTTAAAAGCCTTGAGATGGTATTGAAGCATGAGGGCGGTTTTGTAGATCACCCTAAAGATCCCGGCGGTGCTACCAACAAAGGCATCACGCACCGTACTTACTCAGAGTTTCTTGGTCGCCCGCTAGAAGACGTGGATGAGTTAAAAAACATCTCAGACGATCATGTCGAGCTTATTTACAAGCAGGGATACTGGGACAAAGTAAAAGGCGACGAACTGCCCGGCGGTGTAGACTTCAGCACCTTTGATTGGGCCGTGAACTCTGGGCCCGGACGCGCAGCTAAATATCTGCAAAGTATTGTCGAGGCCACACCAGACGGGGCCATCGGGCCACGGACCTTGGAACAAGTCGCTCAGTTTGAGCCTGAGTACATAATTAAAGCGATGGCAGAAGACCGTGAAGGTTACTATCGCTCTTTAAAAACTTTTGATACTTTTGGTAAAGGTTGGCTGCGGCGCAACAATGAAACGTTGGAAGCTTCGCTAAAAATGGGGAACGTGTAATGGCAAGTCCAAATGAGATGCGGTTAGCGGATATAGCTGCTCGCGGCGGTCAAGAACAATACGAATTTGATAAATTCAAAGCCATGACTGGTCGTTCGGATAAAAATCCGTATGGCGATGCCGGTATGTTTGGAAGAAACGCCGATTATAGAGGCGACCCTCTTAGCACCAACAATCGTGGCATGACGCAGAAGTCAATCGATAATATTAACCGACTAGCCTATGAACAATTTTTAGGTTTACAAAGCGGGGAAGGCTACCAAGGTAGTGGAATGACTTCCCCAAAACAGGGGTATGCTCCAGCTTTAAAAATCGGTGAATATGTGCCCGGCGGGACAGTGCAACGTGCTACGCCAAGAGGCACCGGCCTTGGTTCGTTTTTTAAAGACGGCGGTTTTCTAGGCGCGTTTTTATCTGACATCGGTGGTAAAGCACCTCGTAGGTTTGCTCCCAATCCCCCCGCGGCCCCTTATTCGCCAGATGGTGATGCTTTAGGTGCGGTCATGTATAACAGTGTTCCAAATCCGGCGGCAGTAAGTGCTGCACGGCAAGCACCGCAGCCTTACAATGCGGCAGAGATGCTGCAAAACAACATGCCCATAGCAAACCCTATAAGAGAAATCGGCGGCAGCATCGGCGACAACGTATCCCCAATGGAAGCAATTGCCAACCCCGGTGGTCAGGCGTTTCCAGATCCTGCCGCAGACATGGTAGACATGACACTGCCAACCCCGCGCCCAACAAACGTGTCCGATTTGTTGGATTTACGAAACAGAGCCCAACAGACAACAGATTTGGTAGACAGTGCGTTAAGTAATGTGGGGCAAACTCTCGACAGAGATTATTCTCCTTCTCCTGACGCCGTTACGAGAGAGAACATAATGGACGCGATTCTGGCTAATCAAGTGCGAGACAGAAATGCTCAAAACATTCAAAACCTTGTCGGCCAAGCAGCTAACCCTAGACTCGCCGAACAACAAGAATTGGCAAATTTCAACACAATGATGGACGTGCATGAACTAGCTCGTCAATCTGAACAGCGGAAGAATATTGAAGGAATAAGAGAGGCTCAAAGACTGTTAGGAATCAATAACCCGCTGGGTGACCCAATAGCTTCGGTCCCCGAAGCCGCTGATCAAATAGATGATTTTGACATGCTCACTTTGGGCTCAACATCATTACCAACCACTGCTCCCTCATCCGTCATAGAGGGTGCTATGGACGCCATTCCATATCTCTATGGCTATGGGCCGTCGTACAGCGGGATGTTCGACAGAGCTTCCACGTCGGCGCGAACAACCGCTCCGACAACGACGGTGACCCCGACGTCTGTGTCTAGAGAGGCGACTATAGGTGACGAAAGAGCCCGGTTGATGGGTGAAAATAGAAGAGTTCAGGAGATAGAAAACCAGCTTGTCGCTCAAGGCGTAGACCGCGCCGAAGCACGAATGAGAGCGAATAGAGCGGTGTACGCATTTGGAGATGCTACCCCACGTACATCTATGGCGATAGGTCGGGGCGCTGATCCAATGGCAGCGGCTTTTGAGGCCGGTCTTCCGCCGTTAAAATAACCAAGTCACAGACCCTGCACTGGGTCTGTCCCTTTTTCCAAAAAGCTTGGCACTTAGGGCACAACCCATTTTTTTCTCGTTGAGCCATGACGCCGTCGCCAACAACTATTGGAACCATTCTCGCAACTCCTCGCCCAAAACCGTACTTGCAATGTTTTGCTTGTTTTGCAACGCGGTCAATATCTTTTCATCGATTGTCCGCGGCGACACCAGATCAATGTAAGTGACATTGTTTTTCTGCCCAATGCGGTGCGCCCGGTCTTCAGACTGCACACGAATCTCCAGATCGTAGTTGTTTGAGTAATAAATGACTGTGCTAGCCTCTGTCAGCGTGATCCCCATACCGCCGGTGCGACTGTTGCCCACAAAGAAGCGCATAGGAGAGTCGGGGTTTTGAAACTCTTCCACGATGCGCTGACGCTCATCTTGAGCGGTAGCGCCGTAGAACGCACCAAAGCTGTCAGGCCCGTATTCTTTCGACAAAACTTCACAGATCTTTTCAATGTCGTGAACATATGTGGCCCATATGATGGCTTTGCCGTCTATTTCTTCACAGACGTTCAACAACTCCTGCACACGGTTCGACGAAAGTTCACGTGTGCGCTCATCATCGTCACGCACGAAGCCGCAACAGATTTGCTGCAGGCGCATGATCTGCGTCAGAACGTTGTTGGTAGACACCAGCGAGCCATCCTGTAGCTGCGCCAAGGCCAGCTTGCTCATCTGACGGTACAGGTTTTTCTGTTCGCTGGTCAGTTCCACTTCCCGGCGGATGTAAACCTTTTCTGGCAGATCAAGGCATTCTTTCTTCAGTACCCGCGAGCTAAAGTCGTCAAGCTTCAAATTAAGCTCGTCCAGACGCTGGAAGCCCACGATCTGTTGGAAAGACCGGTGGCCCATAGAACGCCGCTGTACGACGGCGTAGCGGCCTTGAAAGGCATAATAGTTAGGGTAGCCTAAGTAGTTGTCGCCCAGAAACAGGCACTGCGAGAACAAATCCATCGGCGACTTTGTCACCGGCGAGCCAGTCAGCAGACGCTTGTAAGTGAAAAACTTACCCGCCGCGACGATAGCTTTGGTTCGATTGGCCTTACGGTTTTTGATGGCTGTCGATTCGTCCACCACCATCATGCCCTTCTCACCAAACTTCTTAGCAAACCACGCCGCTGTCTCCGCACCCTTGGGCGTAGAGAACGCCTCAACGTTCATTACAAATATCTTCAGCTTGTCTGAATTGATGAACGCTTGAAATTCATCCCGGTACTTTTGCGTGATGTTCGGTTGCCATGCACATACAGAATGCTCAATCCTATCAGGCAGATGCGTCGGTATTTCTTTTCGCACCCAATTATGGAAAACACCTTTCGGAGCGACGATCAGCACTGTGTTGATCTCGCCAACCTCTTGCAATAATGCAATCGTATCGACTACGATTTTGGACTTGCCTGTACCCATCTCCATAAATAAAGCATAACATTCCCTGTGCCACGAATCACGGAACACGGACCTTTGGTGGTCGTAAGGCTCTGTTTTAAATACGTATTTGTCAAATTTACGGCGCATTTGTTTTCTCCTTGACTGTGAGAATATATATCATTATATAGGATACCTCAAGTGCTTAAACAGCACTCAATCACGAAAGGAGACGAGTATGAGTGATCTTTCATCACTTATGGAAGCGGACACCCAGTCCAAACAAGCTTCCCCACTGGGTCAATTTGACGACGGCAACCTGAAAGGGGTTGCTAAATTGGCCGCAGATATCGCCAGCCGCGAAACAGAACTTGCTGAACTTGAAGAAAAGGTCAAGGCCAAGAAGAAGGATCTTCTGCGTCTGACTGATGAAGAGTTGCCCAGCATGTTGGCGGAAATGGGTGTGTCGTCTTTCAAGCTTTCCGACGGCTCGCAAGTAGAAATTAAAAAGACCTACGGTGCGAGCATACCGGTGGCAAGCAGGGAAGAGGCGTTCTCATGGTTAAGGCAGAACGGTCATGGAGACATGGTCAAGAATATCGTGTCGGTAGACTTCAAAATGGGGGAAGACTCCATGGCAGCGGAGTTCGCCGACTTAGCAAAGTCAAAGGGCCTGCACCCCGATCAAAAAGAGTCGGTTCATCCGTCAACCTTACGTTCGTTCGTAAAGGACGAAGTGGAAGCGGGGCGTCCGCTGCCAATGGAAATGTTCGGCGCATGGGTAGGTCAACGTGCTGTTATCAAAGGAGCGAAGTAATGGCGAAAAATGAAGTTGTGAAGAAAGAAGAGTCCGCCGTTGCTGCGTTCGATGTTTCAATGTTTGAAGCAGATGCACATGGCGGATTGGGCAAAGTCGATCAGGAAGATATGGCGCTGCCGTTCCTGAAGATCGTATCTGGCCTTGATCCAATCCTTGATGAGCGTGAAGACGTCCGCAAGGGTGACATTCTCAATACCGTTACGGGTGAGGTGTTCAAAGGCAAAGACGGCATCAAGGTGATCCCGTGCGCTTACCAGCGTAAGTATATCCAGTGGAGCCCACGAGGTTCTGGTTCTGGAGCGCCGGTGGCAATTTACGACCCAAGCGACGACATGCCCGAAACAGAGCGTGATCCTAACGATAACAAAGAATATCTGAAGGACGGCTCTGGCGATTACATCGAACAGACGTCGCAGTGGTATGTCAAAGTGCTGTCAGACAACGGCGCTACCAATGCCCTTATTGCTATGAAATCTACGCAGCTTAAAAAGTCGCGTAAATGGATGAGCATGATCCTGTCTCGCGAAATGCAGGGGCAGAATGGGGCATTTGTTCCGCCGATGTATAGCCACATCTACTTGCTGAAGACTATTCAGGAAGAAAATAGCAAAGGAAGTTGGCATGGTTGGGAGATGAGCCTTGAAGGGCCCATCACGACGCGGGGGCAGTATGACTCCGCAAAAACTTTCAACCAGTCAATTGAAAAGGGCGAGGTAAAGGTCAAGCACACTCAAGAAGGTGCTGACGCCGGTGATAAAACCGGAGACGATATCCCGTTCTAAGCCTTCGGGGTGGCAGAAGCACGGTCTGCCGCCCCGATCCTTTTGGAGCTATTATGTCTGCAGAACAATTTTCACAGATTTTTGTCGGGTTGGAAGCTGCCTACGGCACTTACGAAATCCAACGCGAACAAAACAACGGCAAGCAAGCCGGTAAAGCCAGCGTGATCAAAAGCCCGCGGACCATGGATTTATGGGAAGGGCATTTGAGCGGCGCAGGCGTTGCGTTGGGCATCATTCCCATTAATGAAGATAACATGTGTAAGTGGGGCTGCATTGATATTGATCAGTATGCAGGTTTCAACCACGTCGAATTGATAAACAAGATACGAGAGCGCGAACTGCCACTCGTTGTGGCACGGTCAAAGTCCGGGGGCGCACATGTGTTCCTGTTCACATCAGATTGGATTGCCGCAAAGCTAATGCAGGACACGCTGTCCACTATCTCCGCCGGTTTGGGCTACGCAGGTTGCGAGATATTTCCAAAACAAATTCGCCTGCATCTTGAGCGCGGCGACGTGGGCAACTTTTTAAACCTGCCGTATTACAATGCAGAAGAAGGATTGCGGTATGCCTTCAAGGACGATGGCTCTGCAGCCACGCTTGAAGAGTTCTTTGAGTTGCATACACGGTTCGTGCAGACGGCGGAGCAAGTCACTGGTCTTTCCGTAGAAAGCACGAGTGAAGTTTCACCAATAATGGAAGGCCCCCCCTGTCTGCAGCACCTTTGTACACAGGGATTTCCTGAAGGTACACGAAATAATGGCCTGTTTAATATTGGTGTGTACTTACGCAAGTTCTCTCCCGACACATGGGAAGACGAACTGATGCGCTACAACATGGAGCATTTTGAGCCGCCGCTGCCGCTGGCAGAAGTAAACGTTATCGCTAGGCAGCTTCAGAGACGCGACTACGCCTACAAGTGCAACGATGCACCTATCAATGACCACTGTGACCGTGAGCGGTGCCTGACGCGCCGTTACGGGGTGGGCAACGTAGGCACTGCAGCCACAGTTGCAAACCTTCGCAAGTATAATTCCAAGCCCCCCATATGGTTTATGGATGTCAACGGGGAGCCTTTGGAGTTGGACACTGACGCTTTGCAAAACCAAGGTAGTTTTCAAAAGTCCTGCATCGAACAGCTTAACGTCATGCCGCCGACAGTCAGTAAGCCTGTGTGGGAAAACCGTGTGGCAGCACTGCTGCGGGACATGACAGAGACAGAGGGCGGCGTGATTGAGGCCAGCACTGACGCATCTATCGACGGCGCATTCTACGAGTATCTTGAGGATTTCTGCCGCAACATGCAGACCGCCGCTGACAAGGAAGAGATACTGCTCCGCCGCCCATGGACAGATGAAGAAAATGATCTGACATATTTCCGGCTCAAAGATTTTGAAAGCTATCTCAAGCGCCAACGGTTCTTTGAATTTAAAACACACCGCATTGCCCAGCGTCTACGCGACATCAACGGCGAATCCACGGTGCTACGCATCAAAGGCCGCGTCGTGCGCGTATGGCAAATTCCTGCGTTTGAAGAAGGAGTATCCGACATCACCACGCCAGATTACGGCGTCAACGAACAGGATATCCCCTTCTAATGTTTGTTATCTATGGCCCGCCGGGCACAGGCAAAACAACCACGCTGCTGAACATGGTTGAAAAAGCGATTGCCAACGGCACTGCGCCAAGCTCTATCGCTTTTCTGGCGTTTACGCGCAAAGCTGCGCGAGAGGCGCGAGAGCGGGCGGCACGTCAGTTCAAACTGGATCTTGAGAAAGACCTGAATTTTTTCAGGACGCTGCACAGCTTCTGCTACCACCTGTCGGATATCAATCAAAACAACTTGATGGGTAATGAGCATCTTAAAGAGTTCGGCCAAAGCGTTGGTTTCAACCTTATGGCAAAAGGCAGCGATGACTACGACGACGACATAGGATCCAATTCCCGCGACAACCCTATGATGCAGTTGATTCAGTTGGCCCGGCTCAAGAAAGAGCGCATAGAAACCACATATAGAGAAAGCGCTGTCGAGGAGCCGCTGACCACGGTCAAGTATATCAACGAGGCATACGCAGCTTTTAAAACAGCTAACAACCTCTACGACTACACCGACATCCTAGAATGGTTCGCGGAACACGGCTCACGGGTATGCCCGCCCTTCAGTATGGTCTTTCTGGATGAGGCGCAAGACTTATCCCCGCTTCAATGGGAAGTGGCACATATCTTGAATGACAATGCAGGCCGCATGTATGCCGCCGGTGACGACGATCAAGCTATCTATCGTTGGGCAGGAGCGAATGTTGAGCATTTCCTTGGTGTAGAAGATGGGTCAGAGGTGTTGTCGCAATCCTACCGGATACCTTCAAAGGTGCATGACGTGGCTACTCGCATCGTCAACCGGATCCAAACCCGCAGACCAAAAAAGTACCGGCCAAAAGACATGACGGGCGTTGTAGACCGTGTGTTCATGCCAGACATGAAGCGATTTGCACAAGATGAGTGGCTAGTCATGGCGCAGTGCAACTACATGTTGAATGACATATGCGAGCAACTGAAGATACACGGCTATTTCTTTGAGAACCGCGGTAGCAAAAGCATTAGCGAGAAGCTGGCGTCGGCGTTGATTGCATGGGAAGCCCTGTGTGGTGGTGGTGAGATCGACGCTATGTCTGCGCGAAACCTCTACTACTACATGAAATCAGGTAGCCGGATTAAACGCGGTTTCAAAGCTCTGTCCACTATCGACGTGCAAAGCACATACAACTTAACGACACTACAAACGGATTTTGGTCTGCTAGCTACCGGCGACATGCCGTGGCAAGAAGCAATGAACAACGTGCCAGAGCATCTGAATACCTACGTGTCCGCCCTGCTCCGCCGCGGGGAGAACCTGAGACACGAACCACGGATCAAGGTATCGACAATACATGGGTCAAAGGGGGGAGAGGCAAACAACGTTGTCCTGTACACAGACATATCCCACGCATCTGACCAAGCAGTTTCATCCAACACGTTAGAAGGAAGACGCATGATGGATGATCTTCACAGGCTTTTTTACGTCGGCGTCACGCGGACAAAAGAAAGCTTGTACATCGTGTCGCCCATGGATGGCTTGCGTAGCTATCAAATATGAGCGAAAAACCAGAAACATGAGGAGTGAAAGCATGTTTAAAAAATTCTTGAAACTGTTCTTCCCCACCTTTGTGGCACCGCCGGAGAGTGAAAAGCCTAAACTAAACCCCCGCAGCTTTACGATGCATTACGACGAAAAAGGTAAATTGGTTGCGGGCGAAAAGCCAGAAAGAGCCAGAGATGACAAAGGTCGTCTGGTGGCGGACAACACCAAAACACCCGCCGTCAATGAGGCTTGGGTAGGCGGTAAGGCCCCAGCTAAAAAGGCCGCTTCAAAGAAAAAAGCTGCCCCGAAGAAAAGGGGACGCCCCACAAAGGCGAAGAAATGAAGAAGCACATCGTATATTGCAGCCTTCAAAAGAAGGGTGCCCTGAATCTCGCTGTCCTGACAAAGGACAGCGGGAAAGGGGATGACTACAACGTGTACGCCATATCGCCAGAACAGGCGCAAGAATTGGCAAGGCATCTTTTAAATCTTCTCGCTGAAGAAAGGCGTTTGCCGGATGAAGAGGAATGATGGACTGCAACTGGTGATGTTTAATCAAAAGACAGATTGGACACCGCCGTCAGAGTTGCCCGACATTACCGATAGAAAAGAAATTGCTATCGACTTGGAAACTCGTGACCCGAACCTGAAGACGTTGGGCCCCGGTTGGCCCCGCAATGACGGGGAAGTTATAGGTTACGCTGTCGCCTGTGACGGGTGGAGCGGTTACTTACCAATCGCCCACCTTGGCGGCGGCAACCTCGACAAGCGCATCGTCAACAACTGGATGAAGAAGGTGCTTGCCTGCCCCGCCGACAAAGTAATGCATAACGCACAGTATGATCTTGGATGGCTCAAAGCGAGCGGCTTTGAAGTGAACGGCCATATCATCGACACGATGGTCGTCGCTGCGCTGCTAGATGAAAATAGATTTAGTTATAGCCTTAACTCTGTTTGTTACGACCACCTGAACAAGACCAAGTCCGAAAAGGGTCTGGTGCAAGCGGCAAAGGATTTTGGCTTGGACCCCAAGTCCGAAATGTGGAAGATGCCCGCCATGTTTGTGGGAGAGTATGCTACCGCCGACGCGGAGCTTACGTTGGAACTTTGGACATATTTTAAAGTTGAGATAGGCAAGCAGGGGCTCACCACCGTCCATGCGCTGGAGCGAGACTTGCTGCCATGTCTTGTGGATATGACTCTGCGCGGTATCCGGGTGGACACTGACGCAATGGAACGCGCCAGCCAGTTTATGCTGCAGCAAGAGAAAGCCGCCGTGAAACAGATAAAGTCTCTGGTCGGCTTCGATGTAGAAATATGGGCAGCGCAGTCAATAGCCAAAGCCTTCGACAAGCTCGACATCAGCTACCCCAAGACTGAAAAGAATGCGCCATCCTTTACCAAAGCTTTCCTGACCACGCACACGCACGATCTGCCCAAAGCAATCCTGCAGGCGCGTGAGTTTAACAAAAGCAAGAACACCTTCATGGATGGGCTTTTAAAGCACGTCGGCAAGGATGGGCGTGTCCACGGCCACATCAACCAAATCAGGTCAGATGACGGCGGTACAGTGTCCGGGCGCATATCCATGTCAAACCCCAACTTGCAGCAAATTCCTGCACGGCACCCGGACCTTGGCCCGTTGATACGATCCGTGTTCAAACCAGAAGAAGGCCAGAAGTGGGCTTCTATAGACTATTCGCAACAGGAACCACGGATCTTGGTTCACTTTGCAGCGGCTTTTCAGGAAGCCACCGGCAAAGAAATGCCGCGGGTGGATGAGTTTGTGGACGGCTACACTAACAACCCCGACATGGATTTCCATGACATGGTGGCTGGTATCGCCGATATCCCGCGCAAACAGGCAAAGACGATCAACCTTGGCATGATGTACGGCATGGGCGTAGGAAAGCTTGCCGATCAGCTTGACCTGTCGAAGGAGGAAGCAAAGGAACTAATGACGCAGTATGATAGCCGCGTCCCCTTTGTGAAGCGTCTGATGCGGGCGGTGCAGGAGCGTGTGCAGAACGGAAACAAAGAAGGCTCTATCCGCTCCCTGCTGGGGCGTAAGTGCCGGTTTCCTGACTTTGAGCCGCAGAGCTTCGGCATGCACAAGGCAATGCCCTACGAGGAAGCCAAAGCTTATTACGGGCCCAATGTCAGCCTGCAGCGGGCATATGCATACAAAGCCCTTAACAGGCTCATACAGGCGTCCGCCGCCGACATGACGAAGAAGGCAATGGTAGACATCTACAAAGCTGGTGTGCTGCCCCTGCTGCAGGTACATGACGAGCTAGCCTTCAGTGTCGCCGACGAGGCAGAAGCAAAAACACTTGCAGGAATCATGTGTGATGCAATAGATTTAAAAGTGCCGATGCAGACCGATATCGAAATGGGCTCCAGTTGGGGCGATTCGATGTAGTTTTCATGGTATTCCTCCCTTAGAGACTGGCCCCGCTCCGGCGGGGCCTTTTTTGTTGACAGTAATGCCTTCGTCCTTCATATATTGATTGTCGAGAGAGACACACCAGTGTTTTTCTAAAAACTTAGAACTCCCTTGTCAGAGGATTTATCCTCCTTAAAAAGCAGACTGGGACATTTAAGCAAACCCCGCTTCGGCGGGGTTTTTTGTTGCAATCATTAACATAAAGTCTTATATTCTCTCAGAGTATAACTGTACCAGTAGAGGGTGTTATGGATGTCGAGAAGTGGAAATCAATCGTAGTCCCGATGGATATTTACCGCGGGATTAAACAAATCGCACAGATGGAGAACAGAAGCATCTCCGGTCAGTTGCGCGTTATGTTCGACGTGTTCTGCCGCACAGAGGGCTACCAAATAAAAAAGAAAGGTCAAGGCTAGAACTTCTGGTTTTTTCTACATATCGTTATTGTTTAACAACGGGAGAAAACCATGACAGCCTTACCTAACCGCCGACCATGCGTCACAGAAGATGTAGGCATGGGCCTCACTGTAACCGTCAGCTATCATCCACAAACAGGAACGGCCTGCGAGGTGTTTCTCACAGGCCGCGGGAAAGCTTCAGACAATCCTATGCAGGAAGCTCTTTATAATCTGGGGGTTTGCGCGTCCAGTTTGATGCAAGACAAGCCTGTCGATACCCTTCCAGAAGAGAAAAACTTCAACCAACAGGCGGCACAGTAGAAAAGCTTGCCATATGCTGTGTCGGCTTTGTCGCCGCACTCAACACACTTTGAGTAGAACATAACTCTCTTCATCCTTCCCTCCTAAAAAATCTACCGCGAGCGGCCTGAGTTGTGTTTTTTAAAGAACGCGTCTCAGGCCCTCGTCTACTGTGTTCTAGTATCGGTATGTAAAGAGCCTTTTGACGAATAGCTTGAAGAGCTTTTTTAAACTCTTCAAGCGTCATGTCATCACGATGGCGCACTAGATTTCCATCAGCTTGTCGTCAAGGTACACTTCCATGTCGGCCTTCTTGCTCCGCTTCTTGTGCTTGAAATTGTACCAAGACCGCGTGAGCATCACACTATAGTCATGTGACGTGATCCGCCGTTCACGGTTCATCTTCATACGCGTCAATGTTTCGACAAGATGCCGGGACGGCTGATACTTGCTTGTCCCCGAACCGCCGACGCGAAGCTCCGCAAAAAACTTATCTACAAGCTCTTCGTCGCCGTTCAAGCTGGCAAGATAGTACAGCGAAGCTGTCTGACCAATCGGGTAGCTGATTACGTTGTAAACGTTCTTAGCTGACTTGATCGCCCGCTGCATAAGCTCTTCGTCAATCTCATTAAGGTACATGTCCTTAATGATCTGGTTCGATACAGTGCCCTGCGTGTTCGTTACACCGCGCTTCCAAGCCCGTATCATCTTCAATGCACCAGCTACCTTACCGGAGTTTGGTACACCCATGATTGCGAGAATATCGTCCCCGCCACGATTTTTTCCTGTGTCCATGTGATGGAACGTTGCAGGATCAATGCCAAAAATGACATGTGTCTTAAATGATGTCTGAGCCCGGATGCAAGCAGCTAACCGGTTCTGACCATCTAAAAGACGCCCGTTGTCGCCGAAGCAGATTGTCTCGCCGGTCAATGACCAGTTGTGCGAAGCCATGTCTTTAGCGTAATCTACAATACGCTGCGGCTTCTGAGGACGATTGCCGATATTAAGCTTAGACAAAATGTACTCTGCTAACGATGGTGTGAACTCCATCACCACGCTGTTCGTCGGGGACTTGCGGAGAAACTTCTCCAAGTTCTTGATTTCTGTCTCTTTTTCAGACTGTGTTTTGATGATCTGCATTTTTCTCTCTTTTGTTTGTCGTTGTTGACCTTTTAAAGATAGGAGCCATCCCATACGCCGTCAACCTTTTTCCTTGACGATTCTAAGAATAATCCCATATAACGGTTTGGAACAGTGGAGACTGCCAACATGTTTGATGAAGCAGAAGAAGTAGAACTGGATCCCAACGGCGGGGACTTCAGCCTTGGTCACGAAATGGGTATCGATGCCCTCGACTTAATAAGCAAGCACGTCGATGCACAGGCCGCGGAACACGAACCAATCGTCATTCTGGGCGTGATGACCGCACTGATGCAGTACGCAATGCAAGCCTGCCGCGATGAAAACGATGTCGATGAACTGATAGGCATGGCAAAAGAAATCGCACAAAACACCCTAGACCACGGAACACGGCATTAAAAAAGGGCGGTCATTGACCGCCCTTCCTTTATTTTTTATTCACCTTTACTGCCACAAGGCCCCCGTGAAACTCCTCACGGTCCTCAAACCATTCAAGTATCTTTGCAATCCGCGTACTACGTTTTGATTTGTAGTTGCGGCCAAAGCGCATGATGGGGCTATCGACGTCGTCCTCATAGAAGACCACGCCGCCGTAGAGCCCCGGTTCATTGCCAAGCTCAAATCTTCTGCCGGTTATCCGGCAGATGAAATCTGCGCCGTTGTGATCGTACTGCGAAAGATGAATTTCAAGATCAAGCGCCATCAGCCTATCTTCCCCAATGTCTTTTGAAGATGGTCTAACTCCGCTTGTTCTTTTATCTTCTGCATAGCAGAGTCGGCTACAGCCTTCTTTCGTTTGGCACGAAGCTCGTTGTAATGTTCAAGCGTACCACACTCGACATCCGCCGCGTTGATGGCACCGCCGTGAAGCTGCTTTGCAACCTGCCGCCGGTATTTCATCAAAAGCTTGCGGTGGGCATCTATCCCCTTCTCGTCTGTGAAGTAGACAGTGTTTAAAGCTTCCCACATTACGTTCAACTCAGTGTCGTTTAATTCAGCCATTTACTTTCTCCTTTGGTGGCTGGGAGGTCTACCCCCCTACCGTAGGTAGGGGGGCGTAGGTCTTATCTCCGCGGCTGCGGGGGCGTCGGCACGTGCCTCGTTTCAAGGCACTCCAACGCTACCCCTTCGTCGTCGGGGATATCATCCTTGGTTCCGAACACACCCTGATGGGTGGCGTGGAACCCGTCGTAATCTTCGACATCGAAGATGTTGACCGGCACCTCTTCTTTAAAGGTGTACAAGCTGCTCCAGTCACGAACAAGAATGCTCGCTGCACTGGTGGCGGCTTCGTCAGCCGATGAGCCGTAGGCCCAAGAGCTTCCGCACCCAATAAAGATGATGGCAAGGAAAGACGGTTTGGCGTCAGACATACTGACCTCCGTTGGTTGTTTGGTTTACGATTTCAAATAGCGAATGTTTCACGTGAAACATTCCGGGCCCGAAAGCCCATAGCCCTATTTCGAGCTAACATTCTATCTTAAAGGATAACTCCCATACAGTCCATGTGACATAGTGTCGCACCTTTTTTATTAATGAAATCAATTAGTTAAACTGAAATGTGGTTAACTTGAAATGATTCTAATGTGCAGTCAACCAGAATATGGTTAACAAGCAAATACAAAAACATCTGCATTTTTTTGCTTGACTTGTATGGGACGGTTCCCATAATAACCGGGTCAACAACAGGAGAGACACCAATGAATAAAAGCCACGTGAGCCCCACAACCGGGGACTTGACCATCGACGCAGCCGCCCGCCGGAAACTGCTCGACTCGCACAACGAACTGCGGACAGCGCTGCAAACCATCTGGGAATGCAACGATCTCTGGATTTCCGATTTGCGTAATCTGGAAACGCTGATGCACCGGATGCAGCAAACGCTTCAATTCCAACGGCCAGAAAATACCGAATGGAACGGCTTTGGAAATTGGGTGCTGGCAGAAGAAAACAAGCCCGCGCCCAAGAAACGCGGACGCCCAAAGAAAAATGACGGTTAACTGGGTGTTGCTGTGGATCACCGCGGTAGGTGTTGAAGAGTTCATCGTGAAAAACGTAGGAGTCTTCGACACCATTGCACAATGCCACGTCGCAGCAACAAAAATGTTCTGGGAAGATATGCCCGTAAATGAAGAAGCGGTGTGCATCCGCGTCGAAACACTGGGAGTATATTGGGAATGAATAGTGTCAATGAACACCAAGAAGCAGCCGCACTGCTTAATCAAGCTATCCACGCCGTCAATGACCTGTGGCTGGAAGCGCTGCCGGGCGAAAAGCCCTTCCTCGACGAAGCAATCAGCAAGCTGCACGAAGCACAGTCCCTGATGATAAAAGCCAGAATGAGAATACCAAACATCGTCGAAGCATCCGCAACACTAAAAGTTGCAAGGAATGACGAATAACGCTTGACGGGGCAGAGAACGCGGCCTACGGTTCATTAACGGTTGTGTTCTTTCTCCGTGTTGTTTTGGTTTGTAGCGCCTCGTCCTTTCTTAGGGCGGGGCGTTACTTTGTTACACTTTTGAAAAACCAAATATGTAACGCTCAAACCCAAGGTGACAAAGGGTTCTAAAATCCAAAACTTTTCTATAGGGCTAGAAAAAAAAATAATTTTTTTTCTTCCCACAGTGCTGTGACAAATGTGAAAAGTGTAACATCGTTGAAATCCTTACATAAAGAAGGCAAATATCGTTACTTTTTTGTGTAACGCGAAATTAGAGGTGTAACACCTTGTTTTAAACCCGCACTTACCCTTATATTTGGAATGATTTCAAACATAAGGGCACGTCATGGAAATCGTAAAAGTAAACCCTGTTGGTCGTCCGCGGCTGACACCGGACTCCCCGCTCTCTGAAAAGCAAAAGAAATTCGTTAAGGAATACGTTTCCAACGACGGCATGATTAGTAAGAAGCAATGCGCTTTAAACGCGGGCTTCTCTGAAAAGAGTGCGTCGGTCAAAGCTTCTGAACTTTTGAACCCCCACAAGCACCCGAATGTTGCCAAGGCGATCAAGATGTATCGGGACGAACTGAACGAGCGGTATGCAATCACTTACCATCGTCATGTCCGTGACCTGCAGCGCATACGTGATGAAGCTTTGGACAATGGAGCATATTCAGCCGCCGTGCAGGCGGAGTACCGCCGGGGGCAGGCGCACGGGGATATCTACATCAGCAAATCTGAAGTGCGGCACGGTTCTATTGACAGCATGAGCCGTGATGAAGTGATGAAAGAACTAGAAGAGATTAAAAAGCAATATGGATCTTCCGTTATCGATATCACGCCCGTCGAAAAAGACGCCGAAGAATCTGGAAGCGAGCTTCTACCAGAGTATAAAGAAGAACCAGAAGAAGCACCGGCCTGACGTCAGGCTGACGCGAATAGAAAGCTGGGCATCTCAAGGCGTCCCCGATCTTGTCGTTTGCGGCGAGACAGGGGACTTTTCTTTTTGGGAGTTAAAAACGGCAACCGGCGTTGCTGTTCGGCTATCGCCTCATCAGGTTGCATGGATGGAGCAGCACAAGCACACCGCATCGTTTGTCATTGTGCGCTGCAAGGATCGACACGCCCACGTGTATCGTGCGGATCAGGCGGTTGAGCTTGTTGACCGCGGGCTTCTTTTAAAACCGCATTTTAAAATAGATGCCCCGATTGATTGGGAGCAGTTTTTCCGTTTGACAATCCCGGTGTAAGAACTATCTTATACGCACCAACAACGGGAGATAAACGAAATGAAGAAAGCTACCTTTCGCGTTCGTGAAATACGCACGTTTGAGTTTGACATGTACTTTGATGAGTATCTGTCGCTTGCAAATATGGAAAAGGCTGCAGAAAAAAAATGGTGGGACAGTGTGGATGTCATGCTGCAGGCAAGAGAGGCTGAACCGGTTAACGTTCTTGTCGGAATAAAAAGAGATCAAGACGGGGACGTTGTGGTTGAAAGAATATCTGATAGCCCGACGCCGGACGTGAAATTATTCTGGGCAAATGGCAGCTATTGCACAACAAGCGGTAACATGCGGGATTTTGATTTTGCCGTCCGTGACGTCAGTTTAGAAGCTGCAAGCCGCCGCGCAGAGCAAATAATAAAGGGCGATGGACGCCGCCGGTATTCTGGCAAGCTTGACATGGAAGTTTGCGCCGCGGGTAATTATTAAATGTGGATATTGTCGCGCCTTTATTATTGGCTGTTTTGGGGATCGCCAGACCCGGACAAAATAAAAAGCCGATATAGCATTGAGCCCACAAAACGACGGCGGAAAAAATAAAAACAAAAGGCAGGCTAGCGCTTGCCTTTTTTATTTTGCGCTCTAATATGGGATTAGTCCTAGACAACAGGAGATTTTAAAAATGTTAAAGACAGTTGAAATCAGCACCGCCAAGAAACTGAAAGGATGCGCCGTCACATATCGCAGCGGTAATAAAAACATGTTTGGCACGTGCCCGGCGGATTGCGAACTGAATCCGTCAGGCAAGGGATGCGGCGCGGGGCAGATTGACCATGATTATTTGGATGCTGTTTTAGATAGCAAGCCGCGGGCGGGTTACAGTTTCACATATACCCATTTTAGCCCCATGCACTGGGCCCACAAATTAAGCCCGATTAAAACCGTTGTTAATTACAGCACCGCCAACCCGGAGACAGCCGCGTTTTTAAAAAATGCAATGCGGAAAGCCCCGCCGGATCAATGGCAATTTCCTATGGTGACCGTAGTGCCCCCGACGTTTTGGCAAGAGTCGCAAAAAAACCGGACAATTGACCATGTTCAATTTGTGCGCTGCCCAGAAGAAACCGGCGCAATAAGAGGATGCGCGGATTGCGGCGGGCGCGGCGGCCCGTTATGCGCCCGTTTAAATCGCGATTACATAATTGCATTTACGGCGCACGGGACGGACAAAAACCGGGCAGGCGATAGCGAGACGCAGGGCGGATGTTATGCGGGCACCGGTAACGTTGCCATTCACTGGCGGCGCATGCCGGGCCAGACGCAGGCAAAGCCCGACGGGGAAAAGTTGCGAGACTTTGCCCGCAACTTGCCGCCCCGTTCAATATTGCGGCACCACATAGCCGGGGACATCGGGAAAGAATAGAACGCCCGCCCCGCTGCAGCCCGCCCGCCATCCCGGCGCGGCGGGTTTTCTTTTTTTAAAAATACGTTTGCGTTTGCGGGATTAATCGCATAATCTGCCAATTGACTAGGCGAAATCGTTTTGGTCGGGATTTTCAAATTGCGTTTTTTGTTTATCCCTTGCCCCTTTTCGGTTGACGTTCGCACCCCCGCCCCGTGCTAGTCCGGGCCCGCTGCAGGGACACCACATAGCAGCCCTATATTATGCAAAACCAAACAACCTTTTAAAATGGAGTTAAAGACATGCTGCAAAATATCGACAATGCGAACCGCGACATGGAAACCCTTTTGCGTCACGTTATGGAGCAAAACAGCCGTTCGGTTGATTATCAGGCCAACACCGGCCAGATGGAATATCGGACGCGGGAAACCGGAAACGGTAAGCAGACAGCAATCTTTTTAGAGGGGCAGGGCGGGGAACCAACCCGCCAGCTTGACGTGAATAATGTTTGTTTTGACGGCATCGCCAAGACAGCAGAAATTGACGTTCGGACTGCCCGCCGGTTGTCTGACAATTATCCCGAACAATGGGACGGCCTGATTAATGCAATCTGGCAACAGGAACCAAAGCCGCGCTTATTGCGGACGTTCATGGATGATGAAAGAACCGGGACCGCCCGCGCTATGTTGTCTGATAGGTTTAAAACCTATGACAATCTGGATTTGATTGAGACGGCAATTCCCGAATTGATCAAAGCAAACGATGAAGACAACGCCGGGTGGCAGCTTCAAAACTGGCATAGCACCGACAAAAAACTAATGGCTCGATTTAAATCAAACACCATTGTCGGCGAAGGTGCGAAAGTTGGTGATCTAATGGCGCTTGGATTGCTCATTAGCAATTCAGAAACGGGGCACGGATCAATTCAGGTTGCACAAATCAACTGGACGTTGGCTTGCCTTAACGGGATGCAAACCGAAAACAAAATCCGGTCCCCGCATCTGACCAGCAGCCGCGGTGACGCGGACGTTTGGTCAGTCCTGACAGAGGAAGCAAAGAAAGCCGACAACGCGGCAATGTCTCTGAAATTGCGGGACATGGTGCGGGCTTTCAGCAGCCGGGACAGCTTTGATGAAATACTGCAAAAGATGAAAGACGCAGCCGCCGACGTCATCGAAGGTACGTATACAGAAAAGGCAGTCGACAAAATGGGATCGATCTTAGGTATCCCGCAAAAGCGCCGGTCCCTTGTTCTTGAGGGATTAGTGCAAACGCGGGCGCAGGATGGATATGTTGGCGAACCCGTCAGCCGTGCAACGCTGATGAATGCCATAACAGCCGTGCCGCAAATGCGGGATGCATCGGGTAATCCCATGGTGCAACCGGATGATATTGATGATTGGCAGCGTTTGGGCGGACGTGTTTTAGAAATGAAGCAATCCGACTGGACCGCAATCAGCCGCGCATCACTTGAAGCCGCATAAAACACAAAAAACCCGCCGGACATCGCGCCCGGCGGGTTTTATTTTTGCCCGCACTACATCTAGACACCAAACAGCTGCAGGAAAGCCCGTCGCGCACAACATACGGGAACAATCCCGCAAAATATCTATTTTCCCCAAAACTTGCCCCGCGCCCCGCCCGCCCATGTTTTTAAACTTATGACAACGGCGCATGGCCCGCGATCCGGGGACCGGGTGCCGCGATCTGGCGTTAAAATTGCGTCAGCAGCGGGCCGGAAAATTGCGCCGGATCATGCCCGGCACGTGATCCGCGGCACGTGATCCGCGTTTTAATAATTAGTTACACGGGGCCCCGGTAAACTTAATTTTAGCAATAAATACAGGCACATAGCGCATGAATCGCTCAAAATGAGCCCCGCACCTGTGGCAGACGACGTCAAAGTCCATGTTTTTCGCAAACAATACTGTAAAAAACGATATCAATATGGGATAAATAGTGTATTCTGACTTTTCTTCAGGGGCCCCTATAAAGTAGGTCAACCGAAAAAAGGTTTACTGGCTTATTATGAGCGATGAAATCCAAGATAAAGTAGTCAAGTTACAGCTTCGACTAGCTCAATTAAATCGTGTTGAACACTGTCAGACGGACTTCTTGGGATTTGTGAAAGCGGTCTGGCCGGACTTCATTGCTGGCGAGCATCATCGTATAATTGCAGAGAAGTTTGAGCGCGTAGCCAAGGGCGAATTGAAGCGTTTGATCATCAACATGGCCCCGCGTCACACAAAGTCTGAGTTTGCCAGTTATCTTCTGCCTGCGTGGTTTATTGGGCAGAACCCGGCGATGAAAATCATTCAGGCAACGCACACCACGGAGCTTGCTGTATCCTTTGGCCGTAAGGTGAAGAACCTTCTAGAGCGAGAAGATTATGCTGAGATTTTTCCTGAAGCGAAATTATCGGCGGATTCCAAGGCGTCAGGCCGGTGGGACACTTCACGTGGCGGCATGTACTATGCTGTCGGCGTTGGCAGTAATCTTGCTGGCCGCGGCGGCGATCTAATTATTATTGACGACCCCCATTCTGAGCAGACGGCTATGTCGGCGTCGGGTTTTGACAATGACTGGGATTGGTACACAGGGGGCCCCCGACAGCGTTTGCAGCCCGGCGGGGCGATCATTTTGGTAATGACTCGTTGGTCACAAAAGGATTTGACCGGTCAGCTTATTCGTCAAATGGGTAAAGATGAGAAAGCGGATCAGTGGGAAGTTGTGGAACTTCCTGCGATTATGGACGATGAGGAACCTTGTTGGCCGGAGTTTTGGTCAAAAGACGATCTTGAAAGGGTCAAGGCGTCTATCCCGCCGTCAAAGTGGAACGCGCAGTATCAACAGCGTCCTACAGGTGAAGAGAACGCAATTATCCCGCGAGAGTGGTGGAAGCGGTGGGAAAAAGACAACGTCCCTAATCTTGAGTATGTCATTCAAAGTTATGACACGGCGTTTTCAAAGCGCGAGACTGCTGACTACAGCGCTATAACGACGTGGGGTGTATTTCGCCCGGAAGAAATTGGGGGGCCCCCGGCGGTCATTTTGTTAGATAGCAAGAAGGGCCGGTGGGATTTTCCAGAGTTGAAAGCAGAAGCTTATGAAAGCTATCAGTTCTGGGAACCCGATACTGTAATCGTGGAAGCAAAGGCGTCAGGGACTCCTTTGACACACGAATTACGTAACATGGGCATTCCTGTTGTGAATTTTACGCCATCTCGCGGCAACGATAAGGTGTCGCGTGTCCATTCTGTATCTCCTTTGTTTGAGGCGGGGATGGTGTATGCGCCGGATGAGACATTTGCGGACGAGCTTATTGAGGAAGTTGCGGCTTTTCCCAATGGTGAGTATGATGACCTTGTCGATAGTATGACCCAAGCTCTGATGCGATACCGTCAGGGCAATTTCGTATCGTTACCTACGGACGATTGGGACATAGACGAGGACAACTATACTCAGGTACGCTCGTATTATGGCTGAAAAAGAAGAAACCATTGTAGGATTGCCCGAACCTGATGCAGGCGGGGGCATCTATAAATTTCTGTCTATGTTATCGCCAACAAGGTTTTCTGTTGTGGAGCCCCGGCGCTCTGCTGTGGTTGACGACATGGGCGGTTACGCTCTGGTAAAGCCGGGGAAGTATGCTTTTGACAGTTTCACAACGCCACAAATAGTTACATCGGGGATTGATGCTTTTAAAGCTTTCATGGACGACCCTGTAGAGTCTGCAAAAACAGGTGTCGTTGGTGCCATAGAAGGCATGGGAGAAGAAATAGATAAAGGAATATTGGCGGCGAGTACCGGAATTACGGATACCTTTGACCCCGAAACAAACACTTATGACCGTTTTGATCCTTTGTCTTTGAGTGTTGCCGCCGGGGCCCCAATAGCTTACGGAACTATGAGGGGCATCAAGGCAATGGCCGACGCGCCCGATGGGAGCGGCGTTCCAGTAGGTATGTTAGGTGGCGGGGATAGCGCGTTCACCTCTCAAATACAGCGTTTGATGAAAGACGCCAGAGAAATTCGCACACGCACAGACAGGGAGTCTGCGTTCAATGGCGTTGCTAACCTGCAACGCGGATTCCCAGAGTTAAAAATGGGCCAATTGCAGGGCTATATGGGCGGCGGCGTAAACAGCTATGCGATTGAACATGGTGGGGATCTTTTGCACCGTATGATGGAGTACGGCGGCGATTTCTCAAGTAACGCAAAGACCAAGATTAAAAATCTTACCCGTGTTTTAAACAGCCCGTATGGTTTTGAACGAGAAATTCAAGAAAACACGCAAACGAATTATAGGTTTGATCTTGAAACTGCAAAAGAACGTGGAGAGGCCGCCAAAGCTACAACTTTGGAGGAGTTTGAACAAAACATAGACAAGGGGCTGGGAGAGTACGCAGCTTTTCACGCTAATCTTCCTGTATTTAATGAGTTGCAGCTTGCGGCGCGTAATTTTGCCGTAGCTTTGGGCCGAAAAGATTATGACGAAGCGCGATATAATTTAAGTGTTTTGGACGAAGCCATAGATGACGGGTCATTTGATGCGCGGAACCAAGAGTTTGACCCTGAGTTTGAAACAAAAGCAGGTGCGCCCGGTTCAAATTTCACCGTTTTGGGTATGTTGGGCGGGGGCAAGCCCGTAACCACACGCTCCCTGCGCGGCGGCAGAGGCGGCATAAGAGGGTTGGCCCACGGTATTAAGTATTATGATGGGCAAAAGAATGTGCCTGACCATATGGTGGAAGCCTTTTTTGGCACTGGCATCGGCGGGGGCATTGCGTCGATGTACGACACATACAGAGGCGCACCCGCATTAGTTTCTCCTTCGGAGCGTTACGCTATTTCACCAGAAGTTTTGAAGGCGGCGGAAGGTGCAAACATGACCATTGGTGATTTGGTTAAGGAATTTGGCCTTAGTAACCGGGTTAGAAACATTGTTTCCGACAGTCGTGCCGCCAGCGCAGAAATAAATCGGCCCGGATTTTCTGTGGGTACAGACCCTGTGTTGTCGTTGACAACCTTCACTGCAACAGAAAGTGGTCTTGGCCCACGTGCCGCGGATCGCACAGAGGGCGTTGTCGCCATAGAGCCAAAAGAAAATATTTTTGTAAAGACGGGCGAAGTGGACGCGGATGGTTACCCTGTGTATGCGCCACGTGAAATGACCATGCACGATGTTCAGGATCTGTCGCCGTCGCAGTATTTGTTAGCTGCGTATGACCCGGACAAACCACTTTTGAGAAAGCCCAACACAAAATTTAATGAAAGTGAAGTTCATGTCGCAGAAGACGCATCTCATGCGTTGAATGTTCGTCCTTTGACTGACAGAGAAGAAGAAGATCTTGTTGCTTCTTTAAATTTTGAACAAAAATCTACAGAGTTTGCAAGGAAAGCTGACGAGGCGATGGCCGCTGTGAGTGGGTTCGACCCGCGCAGTTTAGATTTTAAAGACGGCGTTGATCAATCCATGCGAATGATGGCTTTAGCTGTGGACAACCCCACCGCCGTCGGCCAAAAAAGTTTGTCTATTGTTGAAGAATACCTTGGGGGTTTTGCGAAAAACGTAGTTCAAGGCTATCGGGACGGTTATTTGCGGTTAGATGAGCTTTACCCCGAAGGTTCTGCGGCTATTTCTGACGGCAGGCGTTTGTACGACGCTGCAAAGAAATTTTCCACGACTAAGTCGCTTTTAAAGGTTGGCCCTTACGAAGGGTTGGTTCGCAGAGAGGCTGCAGAGTTACAGACACAAATTTTGCGGGATTCTTTCACTGGGGAGTCGAGAAAGTTTGCACCATTTTTTGAGTTTAAGTCACCTTTCGGGCAGTCAAGTTTGCCGACTGAAATAGACTTGGTCAGTTTTAATGACATGTTCACCCCGGAGCAGGTCATTGATTTAAACAGAATTGAATTGGCAAGAACCGGGTATCTTACTCAATCGGGGATATTAGGTAATAAACCTGCTGACCCTAAAAAACTAACAGACAAGTTTTTGCAAAGCCCTAATGCCGCCGCCATCGTGGAGTTGCTTGGGTATATCGACGAGGACGGTGTGTTTAGGCGCAATTCGCTTCCGGCTACAGGCGATCCTTTCCCAGATGTGGGTTCTCCCAAGGCTTTCTTGGAAGGGGATTTAAAACAGCAGTATTTAACAATTCAGTTTGCAGTAACCGCTGCCATGAACAAACTTCATGGGTCTAAAGATAAATTTGATGAGAGGGTGGACGAAGTCCCGGCGGCATATCTCCGGCCCGCTTTGGCGCAGATTTTTGACAGCAACACCGATAGAGAACGGGCGCTTACTGGTCAAGTCAACAAGGGTCGTCATGCAAAAGCATACAACGATCTTTTCCGGCAATATCGCAACGAGCGAGATGAGTTGTTTAATATAATTAAAGAGCTTGCTAATAAGGGTGTCCCCGGCTCTCGCCAGAGAACAGGGCAAGTTACTGCGCGGCTTGCGGGCGACGACGCGTATTACCAATTTAGAGAAGCCGCTAGAGAAAGACTAAGACGGGGGCCATTGACGGGGCCTGATTTAGATCTCTATGAGGGCATTGTAGACAGAATGCGCTTTGGTCCGCGGCCCGGTGCCAAATTGTACGAGGACGGTGGCGACGTATCATCTGCAGATCGTGCATTTCAACTTGTCGCCGACGCAGTAAACAGAACAGGCCGTATGCCGTTGTTTATAAAGAGAGTTTTGGATCCCAAGTCTCCAAAGACTGCGAACAACGAAACAATGCGTTTGTCGGACTCTGAAATGGATGGCAAGTATTATGTTTATCCTACGATTTTTCCTACGATGACGCCGGATGGCCCGCGGCTCACGCGTCTTGACGACAAGCCCGCGTTTAATCGGGCGATTGACAGTGGGGAATATTTAGTTTTTGACACGGAAGCAGAGGCTTCTACGGTAGCGCGAGGTTTTAGCGACAACATTAAGCCACAGGGACGGCCTATTGATAGCGGCGTTGCCGGTTTTATACCTTATATGGTACAGTAAATAAATTTTTGAGGGTTTATCATGGCTAGACCGCCCATTTCGCTTGTAGAGAACCAGAATCCGCAAGTAGAAACAGAAGAATTGCTGGCAGAGATTGAGATTGAGGCCCCCGGCACGTTAGACATGTCGGGCGAAGCTTCTGATATTGACATTGAAGTGGATGAAATGGGCGGCGCAGTCGTTGATTTTGACCCTATGTCGGAGATGCCCAGCGGAGATTTTTCTGAAAACTTAGCAGAAGATATGGACGAGCGTGAGTTGGGCGCGGTTGCCAGTGAATTGACCGCGGACTACGATGCAAACAAGGCGAGTCGCCAAGAATGGGAGGATGCATACGCGGATGGCTTGGAATTACTTGGGTTCAACTACTCCGAAAGGACTGAGCCGTTTAGAGGTGCTTCTGGCGTCACCCATCCCCTTTTGGCGGAAGCTGCTGTGCAGTTTCAGGCCCAAGCGTTCAATGAGTTGTTGCCGCCGGGAGGGCCCGTGCGGACTGCGATAGTTGGTTCGCAGAACAGTGCGACGTCAGATCAGGCCCAGCGCGTAAAAGATTTTATGAATTTCTACATCACGAACGTGATGGAGGAGTACACGCCTGAATTTGATCAAATGTTGTTCTATTTGCCGCTGGCGGGCAGCACTTTTAAGAAGGTTTACTATGATGAGAGCATGGATCGTGCGGTTAGTAAGTTCGTTCCTGCAGAGCATCTTGTTGTTCCCTATGATACCGCGGATTTAGAGACGTGTCCGAACATCACGCATGTTGTTCGGATGAGCTTGAACGACCTTCGGAAGCGTCAGATTGGCGGTTTTTACAGGGACATACCTGTTTTGCCACAACAATCAGACACAGACGATCTATCCGACGAATTGAACCGGATAACGGGCATTGAACCGTCGTCCGTGGACTATGATTGCACATTGTTGGAGTGTCACGCAGACTTGGATCTGGAAGGATTCGAGGATATGGGTGAAGACGGGGAGCCGACAGGCATAAAATTGCCTTATGTCGTGACGATTAGTCAGGATAACGGGCAAATTCTGTCAATTCGTCGTAATTATCGCGAAGATGACCCCGACAAGAAGAAAATACAGTATTTTGTTCACTATAAGTTCTTGCCGGGCTTTGGTTTTTACGGTTTGGGTTTGATTCACACCATTGGTGGCTTGTCTCGTTCTGCGACGGCGGCACTGCGGCAGTTGATTGACGCGGGTACGTTGTCGAACCTGCCTGCAGGCTTCAAGGCCCGCGGCCTACGGATCAGGGACGATGACGATCCGCTGCAGCCGGGTGAGTTCAGGGACGTAGATGCGCCGGGCGGGGCTATCCGTGACAGCTTGATGCCGCTGCCGTTCAAGGGGCCGGACCAGACGCTCTTTCAGCTTCTAGGCTTCGTTGTGGACGCGGGAAGGCGGTTTGCCACCATAACTGACATGAAGGTCGGGGATGGCAACCAGCAGGCCGCTGTAGGCACTACAATCGCCCTTATGGAGCAGGGTTCTCGTGTAATGAGTGCGGTGCATAAACGCCTGCATTATGCGATGCGTTTAGAGTTCAAGCTTCTTGCCAAGGTAATGGGCGAGAGTTTGCCGCCGGTATATCCATATGCCTTGGAGGGTGTTGATGCGGCGGTAAAAGCAAAGGATTTTGATGACCGGATTGACGTGATCCCGGTATCGAATCCTAATGTTTTCTCACAAGCGCAGCGTATTGCACTTGCTCAAACGCAGATGCAGTTAGCGGCACAGGCTCCACAGATGCACAACATGTATGAAGTGTATCGTGACATGTATGAGGCTTTGGGTGTTCGGGATATTGACAAGTATCTGAAGAACGAGCAATCCGTACAGCCCGTTCCGAAAGACCCGGCGCAAGAGAACATGGATGCCCTTGATGGTGTACGACTCATGGCCTTCCCAATGCAGAGTCATCAGGCGCACATTTTAGCGCACTTGGTCTTTGCCGGGTCACCTCTTGTTGGAGCAAACCCCTCTATAGCGGTGGCGCTTCAGAAGCATGTCATGCAGCACGTGCAGATTGAGTCCCGCGAACGGGCGATGCAGCAGCTTGGTCTAACCGGTCAAGAGCAGCAGTTGCCGCCGCAGGCGCAAATACAGCTAGATGCCATGGCCGCGCAGTTTATGGCAGAGGGTATGAAGACGGTTCAAGACCTTGGTCGCCAGTTGTCCGGCGGTGGCAAGCCAGACCCTGTAGTTCAGTTGAAACAACAGGAACTGCAGCTAGATGCGGTTAGGGAAGAGAACGACAAGATGATGGAAGAGCGTGAGCTTAACCTGAAAGAAGCTCAGATGATGGATAAGTCTCGCCAGTTTGACGAACGCATCCAAAGTCAGGAAGAGCAGACGGCATCTAGAATCAATGCGGCAATGGAAAGAGAACTTTTGAAACAAAGGAGTGTAGAATGAGCGTGGTAAAAATTGTCACCAATACTCCTGCAGCGGCACCAAAAGCACAGCCGTATGCGGAGATTGACAAGCAGGGTCGTATTCCATACGGCGGGGCAAAAGAAGTAAAAACCCCTACGGGCATGAAGAAGATGACTGTTCGCGGCATGGGTGCTGCCACAAAAGGTGGCAGCTACATGGGTTGTGAGTAAAAAATTAAATGGATCCGGTATCTGCAATGGCAACCGCTTCGGCGGCATTTGGAGCCCTTAAAAAGGGCTTCGCCATTGGCCGGGACATTGAGTCTATGGCCTCTGACCTGTCAAGATGGATGGGCGCTTTATCTGACCTTGATCAGATGGAGAAAGAGGCAAAGAACCCCCCTATATTTAAAAAACTGTTCGGTGGTCAAAGCGTAGAGCAAGAAGCCATAACGACTTTTGCCAACAAGCAGAAGGCGCAGCAACAACGTTACGAGTTACAACAGTGGATTTCTTTGACTATGGGTAAGTCAAAATGGGATCAACTTGTAGCAATGGAAGGGCAAATACGCAAAAGGCGTAAAGAAACATTGTATCGCCAGCGTGAGCGTAGACGAAAGTTTGTTGAAATCGTGGCGTGGGTACTTACCGCAGCCGTAGGCACGACAGCTTTGGTTATTTTTGTGCTGTTATTAAAGTCCCATACTGCTAACGCCGAACAAATGACAACCTGTCGTAAAGTTAAATGCGAAAAGATGGACAACCGTCAGGTAGTTTGTGTGTTCCGCGGGCAAAACTACACTATTGAATCTCAGATATTTGAGTATTTGGAATTTATTCCTTCTGAATATCAGTGCAAGTATGATCCAAACGCTAAGAAAGAGATGACGGTGCAAGAAACCTTAAAAGCGGTGAGGGACAGTCAGAAATGAGCAAAAAGTTCCAAGAAGGCACAGAGTATGCGCGGTATGATCTCGACGGTGACGGCGAAATCACAGATGAAGAATTAGAACACGCCAAAGAAATACGAGAGACAGAACGTGATTTGCGAAAGAGCTTGGCTCAATTGCGTATGGCGCGGTTTACACTGATTGGCATGGGTGTTTTTACGGCGGCGATGTTTACACCATGGGTGTCAGTAGAACGCATACAAGCTTTGAGTGAAATCAGTAGTTTATTCTATATTTCCGGCGCGGGAATAGTCGGGGCGTATATGGGGACCACAGCTTGGATGGCGCGAAAGTGAATGATCGACGCCTTTTTGCTTATGGTTTATTTAGGCACCGGTGATTTTCGCAAACTAGAAAGCGGAAACATGCATTTTTATTCTATAGTTGAATGTAACTATTTTGCGGAACAAATATCTAAAAGATACGGCAACTATGGTTTTTCTGAATATATTGATGCAAAAGATAGGGTGACGGCATATTGTGTGCCTAGACAAGTAGACCCTGAATTGGTGAAAATTTACTAAGAAGGAATAGTCACATGTTTCAAGCTCTATTGGGACCGTTATCGTCACTTGCGGGCTCTTTCTTGGAAGGACAGATATCTAAGCAAAAAGCAAAAGCCTCACTTGCTCAGACAGAGGCAGAAGCAAAAGCTGAGATTATGAAGACCGCCGCCACCCATGACTCCAAGTGGGAGATCATAATGGCGCAGGCCACAACAACGAGCATCAAAGACGAAATTGTAACCGTAATCGTGTTGATTCCGGTGGTGCTGGTCTTTGTTCCGGGCATGGAAGAGGTGGTCAAGAACGGTTTTGACAGATTGAATGAGTTACCGGACTGGTATCAATATCTGGTTTTTCTCGTATGTAGCGCAGCATTAGGCATACGAGGACTGGACAAGTTTCGGAAGAAGTAGTAAAAATCTCATATGAATGAGATAAATCTCGCACAGTTCATTCTTGATATTGTCCGAAAGAAAAAAGAACAAGTCACAGAGCTTGTAATGGCGGGCGGTGTTAAAGATATGGAACACTATGGGCGGTTGATGGGAAACATTGACGGTCTTGAATACGTTGAACAGGAACTCAAGAGCCTGCTAGAAAAACAGGAGCTAATAGATGACTGAGGCTATACAGCCCGCGGAAGTTACTTCCACACCATGGGTAGACCCTAAAGACAGGGTTCTTGACCCCACTCTCCTTGATAAATCTCTTATTGAAAGAATGCCTCAACCCACCGGATGGAGGGTTCTTGTTTTGCCGTACAAAGGCAAAGCGAAGACCGCCGGGGGTATTTATTTGCCGGATCAAGCGGTTCAGCAAAATGAGGTATCCACCCAAGTAGGCTATGTTTTGAAAGCAGGGGCTCTTGCCTATGCTGAAGAGCAGAAATTTCCCGATGGACCGTGGTGTCGTGAGGGGGATTGGGTGATCTTTGCTAGGTACGCAGGATCTCGTTTTAAAATTGAGGGCGGTGAAGTCCGCATACTTAATGACGACGAAATTCTGGCAACTGTACTAGACCCTGAAGACATTCTTCATAACTGAGAGCTATCATGGAAAATCTTATGGAAGATAAAGACGTAGAAAAGTCCGTTGATACGGGTTCGCCGGAGCCAAGGGAAGAGCCTGTAGAAATAGAGGTTGAGGGCGAACAGGACTCATCTGTTGAGGTGCCACAAGAAGAAACATCTCAACAGGAAAAACAAGTTTCGGATTCTCAAAAAAGAATTGATCGTCTTACAAAACTGAGACGTGAAGCGGAACGCCGTGAAAAAGATGCGTTAGCTTATGCTGAAGCTGTAAAAAAAGAAGCTGACGAATTAAAAACCAAGATGAGAACCCTAGATGAGGGTTACGTCCAAGAGTATTCCGGGCGAGTTGAGTCAGAGCTTGAGACAGCTAAGACAGCACTCCGACAGGCTATGTCTATTGGTGACACGGATGCCGCCGTTGAAGCACAAGAAAGGCTGGCTCAGTTAAGTGTCGCAAAAGAACGCGCCCGCCAAGCAAAAGCGCAGTTTGATCGCCAACCACCGGCGCAAGAACAGGCTGCTCCTGTTGAACAGCAGTACAATCGTTCCGAACCACAGCGTCCTGATCCAAAAGCAGAGGATTGGGCGGAGCGCAATGAGTGGTTTGGTAAGGATGAGGCCATGACTTATGCGGCCTTTGGTATACATAAACGTCTTGTTGAGAATGAAGGGTTTGACCCGAACTCAGATGATTACTATACTGAGCTTGACAGACGACTTGTGGACAAGTTCCCCAACGAGTTTGACAAAACCAGTCAGTCGAGCAGCCGCCCCGTTCAGACGGTAGCTTCGGCATCTAGGACTGCTAAAACATCTGGACGCCGCAAGGTCAAATTGACCCCCTCTCAGGTCGCTATAGCCAAGAAATTGGGTGTGCCTCTTGAAGAGTATGCTAAGTACGTAAAGGAGTAAGATCAGTGTCTGACATAGAAGTAACAAGGTCTACCGGCGTTGATCGTAGCTCCCGTGCTAGTAAGACAAGGGAGAAAGAGACAAGGCGTAAGCCTTGGGCTCCCCCGTCTATGCTAGACGCACCACCTGCGCCCGATGGATACAAGCATCGTTGGATTAGGGCTGAAGTTCGTGGATTTGATGATCAGAAAAACATTTCTGCGCGTCTACGCGAAGGCTACGAACTTGTCCGCCAAGATGAGTACCCAGATTTTGAGGCCCCCGTCGTTGATTCAGGTAAATATGCTGGTGTGTTTGGAGTTGGCGGATTAGTTCTTGCTCGTATCCCATTGGAGACTGTTGCGGAACGGAGTGCTTACTTTGATGGTAGGACTCAAGACCAAATGGAAGCCGTGGATCACGATATGATGCGGGAAAATTCTCACTCTACAATGAGGATCAGCAATGCTGATCGTCAATCGCGTGTAACCTTTGGTGGTCCTAAAAAATAGGACTGAATGGAGACGAATATGGCAAACCAAGATACTGCCTTTGGTCTTCGTCCAATTGGACTCAATGGTGCAGCGGCTAACACCACTGGTGTGACTCAGTATGAGATCGCATCCAACAATACGAATGCTATTTATCAGTATTCGCCAGTCATTCCGCTAGCGGCGGGTGTGATTGATATTGTTGGTAATGCAAACGGTGGTACGGTTCCTGCTCTTGGGGTCTTTATGGGCGTTGAATATGTTGACAGCTCTACTAAGAAAACTGTCTTCAAAAATTATTGGCCGGGTTCAAACAACGTTAGCGTTGATACGAACTTTCCAATCAAAGCTCTTGTAGCTGACAACCCTAATCAACTGTTTATGGTAGCCGCGGATACAACGACAACAGATCGTGCAACTGCACTTGCTGATGTTTTTGCTAACGCGTCACTTGCGACAGCCACTTCGGGCTCAACAGCAACAGGACGTTCAACTGCTGAACTTGATATTTCCACGGCGGCTACAACCGCAACCTTGGCGATGCGTATCGTAGGTTTGACGACAGATGTCGCCAACCTTGACTATGCGTCGGCGGGTGTGAATTTCATCGTTCGGTTTAATTTCCACCACAACGCACCTTGCTCTAGCTCTGATTCTCAGACTACAGCAGCGTCTACTGGCATATAAGAAGGGAGATATAGACAATGGCTATTTCTCGCGCACAACTAGCAAAAGAGCTAGAGCCGGGCCTAAACGCGCTGTTTGGTCTGGAGTATTCTCGTTACGAGAACGAGCATGCAGAAGTCTTTGAAGAAGAGTCCTCAGATCGGGCCTTTGAAGAAGAGGTGATGTTGGGGGGCTTCACAACGGCTCCTGTTAAGAACGAAGGTGGTGCTGTTCAGTTTGATGATGCACAAGAGACATATACGGCTCGTTACACACACGAGACAATTGCTCTTGCGTTTTCAATTACTGAAGAGGCTATTGAAGACAATCTTTATGATCGTCTGGCTTCGCGTTACACAAAAGCGCTGGCTCGTTCAATGGCACAAACCAAGCAGATCAAGGCTGCGGCGATTCTGAACAATGCGTTCAGCACCGGTAGCCCGATTGGTGACGGTGCAGCACTTTGTTCTGCCGCTCACCCATCTCTGTCTGGCAACCAGCGTAACCTGCTTTCTACAGCGGCGGATCTTAACGAAACGTCACTGGAGCAGATGCTGATTGATATCGCAGGCTTTACCGATGAGCGCGGGCTCAAGGTTGCTGTCCGCGGTATGAAGCTCATCATTCCGAAGGAACTTCAGTTTATTGCAGAGCGTGTAATGAACTCAAACCTTCGTGTTGGCACCGCCGACAATGATGCGAATGCCATGAAGAATATGGGCATGATCCCCGACGGCGCAGTGGTTAACCACTTCCTGACCGACACAGATGCATTTTTCATCAAGACTGATGCACCTAACGGCTTTAAGATGTTTAACCGTTCGCCAATCAAGACTGCCATGGAAGGTGATTTTGATACGGGTAACATGCGCTTCAAGGCACGTGAGCGTTATAGCTTCGGCGTATCTGACTGGCGCAGTGTCTTCGGCACACCCGGCGCGTAACAGCGGCGAAATAAATTTGAGAAAGGGCGGCGGTTGCCGCCCTTTCCTTTTTGTTATATATTGATTTTGGGCGCAACTTAGCTTTGTAGACAGGATCATGCCCACCTGACATTGCACGGACTACAAAGCGAAACCTTGTGCAAAGGGTGTTAATATGGCTTCAACTACTTTTTCAGGTCCGGTGACCTCTACCGCTGGATTTATTTCAGGATCAGATTCTCTCGTATCTGTGGCTGCTGATGTAACATTGACTTCTGCTTCTAATGCGGGCCGTACAATGGTCTTGGGTGTAGCAAGCGGCGCGACTGTTACTCTTCCTGCCGCCAGCGGCACGGGTAATGTTTACAAGTTTTTTGTAGCAACCACCGTCACCTCAAACAATTACATCATTCAGGTTGCCAGCGGTGACGACACAATGGCCGGTGTAGCGATTGTTGCTAATGACTCAGACAATTCTGCATCTATTTTTGAAACTGCCGCAACGAGCGATACCATTACTCTAAATGGTACGACCACCGGCGGTATTCTTGGAGCTACAATTGAGATTCAAGATGTGGCGTCAAATGTGTTCTCAGTAGTTGCCCGCGGCGCAGCAACAGGCACTGAAGCCACTCCTTTCTCTGCTGCTGTTTCGTAAGAGGCTTATCATGGGTAAGCTCAACAGCGGTAAAAAGCCTGTTAAGAAGGTTGTAAAGGCCATCAAGAAGGCTACGAAAAAGAATGAGGAGTAAGCTATGGCAGGCTCTGACGTAAAAACAAAGCGGGTCACCGGCACTGGTTCATTGGGTGTCGGTCCCGCCCGTATTAGACAGATACAATTAAAAACTGGATCTGGAACTCCACGGCTCACTCTTACAGATGGCTCCGGCGGTGCTACGGTCTTAGATTTGGACTTTAACGCCTCTGACACGCATTCTGTGAACATTCCTGCGGAAGGTATTAGAGTCACCGACATCTTTGTCGGCACTTTGACTAATATCACCGCAGTAACGTTCTTTTTTAACTAGGTGAGTTATGGCTTCGCGTGATGATAAAATGCCGAAGCGAAACAAAAAAAATTTCCGCCCCACAAAGTCTGGGGCGGGAATGACCAAAGCTGGGGTGGCAGCGTATCGAAAAGCAAACCCCGGAAGTAAGTTAAAAACTGCGGTTACCGGCAAGGTAAAGAAGGGTTCAAAAGACGCTAAAAGACGTAAGTCCTTTTGCGCTCGTTCCGCGGGTCAAATGAAAAAATTTCCAAAGGCTGCAAAAAATCCTAACAGCCGTTTACGCCAAGCTAGGAAGAGATGGAAATGTTGACGTGGGATAAGATTGCGCCAGCTTTAATTTTGACCGGAATTGGTTGGATATCGATGGAAATGTCTGTTGTCAAAACAGATTTAGCGGTTTTGACTGTTCAACTTGAAAATGTTGAAGAGAAAATTGCGGCTAATCACGAAATGATTACTCCCATGTGGGAAGATTTTTTGTTGGAGAAGTCTGATGACTATGCTGCGTGGATCAATGAATAGGCAAGTAAACACAGGGCCTAAATCAAAAAAGATAACGCCCACTTATTTTAGAAAGGGCGGCGGTGTCAGTAGGAAAAGCAAAGGGTCCAAGATTTGCCCGGAAGGAAAAGCATGGGCTAAACGGACGTTTGATACATACCCGTCGGCGTATGCAAACTTGGCCGCATCCAAATACTGCAAAGACCCAAACTACGCTAAAAAGTCAAAAGGCGGAAAGCGGAAAGGAAAGTAATGGGTGAGCTTCAAAAATGGTTGAAGCAGGATTGGGTAAGGATTGGTAGTGACGGTTCAATTAAAGGCAAGTGCGGCACTTCTAAAGATAAAAAAAATCCTGATCGCTGTCTGCCGCGGGCTAAAGCTAACAGTCTTACAAAAGCTCAACGCGCCTCTACTGCACGGAAAAAGAAAAAAGCGGGGGCTGGCGGCAAGACCGTTGTATCTAACACCAAAGAAGCCAAGGTCAGAAAAATGGCAAATGGCGGCGCTGCTGTACCAACGACAAAACCAAAAAGACCCTTCAAAGGCAAATCTGTTCGCGGAACTGCGGTTGCTAGAGGCTGCGGAGCAGTCATGCCGAACCGCCGAAAAAGAACAAAAGGCTCTGTTGTACAAACTTGAGAGAATAAAATGCTTCCAAATTTTCAACTGGAGCAAGAAATTATTAAAGAAATGCGAGATTGGTCTTCGCATGCTTTGGAAAAAATAAATCCAAATTACAATGACTTACCCGCATGCCCCTATGCAAAAACAGCATGGGCACAAGATCGTGTAGGGTTTTGTTTTAAGTACAATGACCATTGGCAAGATCTTTACACCCTAGTCTCTCAATGGGATGACACTAAAGACGTTGTAATTCTTATAGATTTTTGTCCGTTGCCAATAGATGAGATGGATAGATATCTCAACATGTTGAACGACATGATATCCGAAGGCGTTTTGATAAACAAAGACATGTTCTTGATGGGGTTCCACCCAGACGATGAAGACAACGATTTTTTAGATGACACGGACTTTGAAAGCGCAACATCGACCTCTGAGGTTTCGTATGCTATGATCTTTTTGCAAAGATTGACTAAGTTGCAAGAAGCGTCGGATGCCCTTAGAGTGAAAGGGTACTATAACAACTGCGAAGAGTATTATGACTCTTCTCAACTGTATGAAAACCGTAAATTCTTGTACAGGAGATTTAAAGATGCGGAAAAAAGCTAAGAAGATGATGCGCGGCGGAGCGGCTAAAAAGGCGGCTCCAAAGATGATGCGCGGTGGTGGCATGGCTAAAAAGCCTCTTATGATGCGCGGTGGCGGTATGGCTAAAAAGAAAATGAAACGTGGTGGCAGGGTTAAGAAGTAATCATGGCTACTTCGGGGTCAAAAAACTTTGAGCTTCAAGTCGATGAATACATCGAAGAAGCTTTTGAGCGGTGTGGGTTAGAGTTCAGGACGGGATACGATGCCCGCACCGCAAAACGTTCCCTCAATCTGCTTCTTGCGGATTGGGCTAACCGTGGCTTGAACCAATGGACAATCGCGCAGAGGACGTTGACCCTGTCTCAAGGCACTAGCGCGTACAATCTTGGCACGGATGTGATCGACATATTGTCGGCGGTGTGCAGCAGAAGCAATTCTGATTTGTCTATGCAGCGCCTCAGTAGAGATGGGTACATAGTCATCCCCTCAAAAACCACTCAGGGGCGTCCAAGCCAATTTTTTTTAGATCGGCAAATTACACCGTCTTTGAAACTGTACCCCACTCCTGAGAATGCCACCGACACGATAATTTACGATGCCCTTGTGCGGATGGATGATGCGGATGTCTATACAAACACAATAGAAGTTCCTTTTCGGTTTTACCCTTGTTTGGCCGCGGGGCTGGCGTACTACATTTCAATGAAGAAAGCTCCTGAACGCGTTCAACTTTTAAAAGCGGTCTATGAAGAGGAGTTTGAGAGAGCGCGTACAGAGGATCGGGATAGATCTTCATTTAACGTGACGCCTCAGTATCAGTATTTACGAGTAAATTGATGTCTAAATTTGCGTCAGGAAAAAGAGCTTATTTTATTTCTGACCGTTCTGGTCAGAGGTACAGATATAGGGACGCAAAGCGTGAATGGACTGGGGCTATTGTAGGCCCGGATGAATTTGATCCTAAACACCCACAGTTGTTTCCTGTACGGAATATAGCGGATCCGCAAGCGTTGCGTGATCCAAGACCTGACACTCAGAACATTTTTTCTGTGAATGTGACTTTCCCAACCTTCAATCTTACCACCATCAGGTATATTCCAGTACCTGTCATGCTAGGTTCAGTCGGGCAGGTAGTGGCGACGGGCAGTGCGACGGGAGAAGCTATTTCAGTATCAATTACGGGCATCTCCGCGGAAGGTTACGTTGGAAGCGTGGTTGCGTCTAACATAGCATCTGCAACGGCGGCGGTAACTGGCGTAGCAGGGACAAGTGCCGTAGGTTCAGTCTCTGTATTGGCAATAACAGTTTATACGGTAACGGTTTCAAGCGATGGATACGGTAATAAATACTATATTGCAGGTCTTTCAGGCGCTGCCCCAACCCTCACCCTCAACGAGGGAAGCACTTATCGATTTGATCAGTCTGATTCCAGTAATTCCGGGCATCCCTTCAGATTCTCTACCACTTCTAATGGAACACATGCGGGGGGTAGTGAATACACCACCGGTGTAACGCACAACGGCACTCCGGGCAGTTCAGGGGCGTATACACAGATCACGGTAGCCTCTGGGGCTCCAACTCTGTATTATTACTGCTCAAATCACAGTGGTATGGGCGGCACGGCAAACACGCCATAGGAGTAGAAAATGGCTTTTTCTGGAAATTTCTTGTGTACGTCTTTCAAGAGCGAACTGTTTAGTGCAGTGCATAATTTTGGAAGTCACACATTTAAAATGGCGTTATTTACCAATAGCGCTACTTTAAACGCGTCAACCACGGCGTACTCTACCACGAACGAGGTTAGTGGGACGGGTTACAGTGCGGGCGGAGCAACTGTTGCAAACGTCAGTGTCAACACCAGCGGCACGACGGCTTTCATTGATTTTGATGATGTTGCTTTTTCAAGCTCTTCGATAACTGCCAGAGGTGCCCTGTTGTATAACAGTAGCGCATCAGATAAAGCGGTTGCGGTATTTGATTTTGGTGCGGATAAATCTTCGTCGTCCTCAACATTTACAATCACAATCCCGACGGCGGATGCGAGCAATGCGATAGTTAGGATTGCCTGATGAGCTTCACGTATGGCGAATTAAAGACAGCAATTCAAAATTTTACGGACAACGAAGAAACAACCTTCGTTGCAAATTTACCTGTCTTTATTCGTTCCGCAGAAGATCGGATATTTAAGTTAGTAGATCTTGAGGTGTTTCGCAAAAATGCCACAAGCACCTTGACGCAAAACGATCCTTATTTGTCTGTTCCCACAGATTATTTATCTTCTTTTTCGATGTCTGTAACAAACAGTTCCAGCAAAGAGTTTTTGTTGCAAAAAGACGTTAACTTTTTGCAAACATACAATCCTAATCCCGCTACTACGGGGACGCCAAAATATTACGCTTTCTTTGACGTGGACAATTTTATTTTATCTCCAACGCCAGATTCAAACTATGCTGTAGAGCTTCACTACTACTACCGGCCAGACAGCATTACAAAGTCCCCCGGAGCGGATAGCCAAACGACTTGGCTCAGTGAGAACGCCCCAAATGCGTTGCTTTACGGCTCTCTGATGGAAGCGTACATTTATATGAAGGGCGAACAAGACATGCTTCAGATGTACGAAAAACAGTTCGCCGAAGCTCTAAGTCGAATTAAAGATTTGGCGGAAGCTAGAGAAAACAGCGATGCGTATCGCAGAGGTCTGCCAGATCGGCCTCGTACATAAGGAGTAGAAGACATGGCAACGTCAAACGCAGCAACCAATTATCTAGAACATGCGATCCTTGA
>Ga0208899_1000032_pt1 | contig 66401 bp, 55 predicted proteins | sample VirMetDEL_Nov_24_FD_184518 | JGI IMG/M metagenome (GOLD analysis project Ga0208899, IMG submission 184518) | Aqueous microbial communities from the Delaware River and Bay under freshwater to marine salinity gradient to study organic matter... | ecosystem: Environmental > Aquatic > Marine >... | reverse complement strand
TGAGCATTAGTAAAATCCATCTCAGTGATCTGTTCTACGTTACTCTTTAATGCGCTGTATGTCATAGCCATATTATTCTACCGTCACCGTAACTGTGCCCGCTTTAATTTCTATTAATGTGTTAGGCCCTGTACCTACTGGATTCCAACCCCAATCTACTGCTCGACTACTGGTATCAGCAGAGTCTGCACTTAAACTTCGATCTGGGCGTGGGTTGCGTAACGCCTCTGGATCATTGACTGGATACTCACCCTGAAAGTTTTGTGGATGATCTTTGTCCCAGCACGACTTACAAGCCAATAAACCTGTGCCCTGACGTTTAACTACGACTTCTTTCATGTCTCGTAACTTTTCACGAAACCCACATATATCACAGAAGCCAAACGCTTTCTTGCCAGTAGCAAACTTTCTCATTATGGGTACCCAATACGTGGTACAAATCTAGCCGCAACTTTCTCTCTATCTTCATCAGCAGCTAACTGGAACTGCTCATCATAAATCTGTTTTAACATTACTACTCTATCAGACAATTCGGGAGTCTTCATAGCAATGTAATACGCTAAACCAGCCACTAGACAAGGTAAGAATCTAAATGGCATATCAGCGTCATAGCTACCTTCACCTGCATCTTCTATGCGTATTAGGTACCAATAATTTATTTTGTATGTATCTTTATCTGGTACAGGCCATACGCGGGCAACGGGATTAGATTTCTGTCTGTCAACCCAAACCTGTGTTGGTCTACCTTGTGTTAACTTGTTAGGAATACCCGCGTAGACACTCGCACTGGTACGTGTTAAGGGGAGATCTCTTTGTTTAGCTTGCGCCCCATCATCTGTACGCAAGTTTACTTCTAAAGCATCTATAGCGTTAGTGCTCAAACCATACGCTATAGTGCCTTTTGTTAAAGATATTGTCGCTTCTCGTATAGTCCACAGATTAATACCACGATTTGCCCACTCAATAGTAAGCAAGTTCATAGATCTTCTAGCTGTTCTTAGGTCATAACCAGAACGCATCTCACGCCCAGCACGCTCCCATGCTTCCTCAGCAATCTCTGGGAAGTCCATGTTAAATGATGAAGTACCTGATGTAGCCATTACTTACCTCTACGTTTTAGTGACTTGACTCTGCGTGGAGCACCTGCAGGTTGTCCTAAACTTTTCTTTTCTCTTACCTTCTTAGCCTTCTCTGAACTAGACATTTCGCCTGACGTTTTAGGAGTCTTAGAAGATACACGTTTGCTAGGACGACAGTATGGTGTACCGCGTCCATCGCCTTTCTTTCTACCACAAGGTTTGCCTGTACTAACGTCTTTCCAATCTTCTTTGAACCAACGCTTTAGAGCAGCACCCTTTTCTGTTTTTCGGATGCCGCCCCCAGACTTGTAGTACCTACGCATTACTTTTTACCCGCTTTCTTCTTACGGCATTTAGCAATAGCGCCAGACGCATACGCAGAAGGAAAGACCTTATAGCTAGCCTTAACCTTATGGTAGCATGCGTCCTTTACGGAACCACCTTTTTTGTAGTATCTACGCATTACCGCATCTTACACTTTTTAACGCCTTTCTTGGCAATACCCGCACCGCGAACCTTACCGCCAGACTTGTACTTCTTAACCTTACCGCCTTTCTTCATGCCCGGCATAGGTGGCTTCTTAGGAGGCATACCCATACCACCAGCAGCACCGCCCATAGCAGCAGCGCCACCACCCATTGGAGGCTTAGAAGCACCCATAGCGCCGCCCGCAGCAGCACCCGCAGCACCACCCATAGCAACTTGTGGTGGAGTTGGTGGCTTAGGAGCACTAGTATTGTTCATAGATGGGGTAGGCTTACTATTGTTAGCCTCGATAGCATCTAATACTTTCTTTCTCTTGGGGTTCATTTTACCCGTAATAGAACCACCATCATCAGCCATCATTTTCATTGGCTTCTTTTTGGCTTTCTTTTTCTTAGCAGTTTTCTTTTTGACATCGCCACCTTTTTTGTAGCCCATCTTATCTTTCGCTTCTTCAGCGTCTTTCATACCTTGTTTGGTATAAGGGAATTTCTTTCCGCCTACATTTGGCATTTTCTAACACCTCCAGCGCTTACGCGCTTGTCTTAAACGTGAATTTGGATCTTTTGCAGCTTTTGGGAATTGCTTCATCTGTCCAGCAGAACGTGCACAGTATGACTTACGTCTAGACGCTCTCTTTCCAGTTGGCTTCTTCTCTGTCACTGCAGTTTGTAATTTACTACCGGGGTTATTTCGTCTGTACTTCGCAACACCTTTAGCAGTCATACCAGCACCAGATTTAGTGGGGCGCTTGTCCCCACTTTTCTGGCTCATACCTTTCATGCCGGTACCAACTTTACCGCCTTTCTTGTACTTGTAGCAGACTCCGTAATCGTTACGCATAGAACACCACTACTTGAACAATACCTGTACCCAACGTAACGTGAGGGTCAGCTACAGAACGTATGCCGTCTGCAGGTATGTTTACGTGGTATATGTCTTTTACGTTATCAACTTGCATATCAAGAATAGTTTCGCCACCAGAACCACCATCTTTAATTACAACAGTGTAAGTGTCAGAACCACCATCTGCATGAGTGAGAACTTGTAATTGACGTATACGGGCTGGGCCTATACCTAGCGCCCCACTATTCGCTTGGAGTAACTTCTTAGCTTTAATATCAGAAGAGTGACTCATGTCAACCTCCTATTATTGGTCAGCAAATGCAGGAGCAGTAGCGCCAGTTACAGTACCGAAAATTTGATAGTTAGTGCTATCCAAACCAATGAAAGTAATTTGGAAACCCGCTGGTACATTAGCTTTAAATGAGCTATTAGAGTTACCATCAGAAAACACTGCGCTAACTTCGTTGTCAGTATCAAGGAAAGTTACACCACCTTTGTAGAAGTTAGTGTTGCCCGGAGTTACGAAGATAGCGTCAGTAGCATCTGCTGCGCCACCACCATAAACAAACGTATAAGCAACGCCAGCTTCTGGAGCAGGTAAAGTGTAAGTGTTATCTTGTCCGCCGTCTGGAACTAGGTTAACACGACCACCATGAGTAGCTTTAGTGATAGTAATGTTCCCGTCAGCAAGAACAACAGGAGTAAGAATTGATTGTGATGTAAACCCGTTCGTAGATACGACTGGGCCTGAAAATGTAGTAGTAGCCATTTTATATGAGCCTCACATGTGAGTTAAAGTGAACTTGTCTACATGTCGTCAGCCGGGGCTGTCAAGTCCACCGATAAATTTTCCCGGTTTGTCATAACTTATCACAGTAAAATATAAAAGACAATAAAAAAGGGAGCCGAAGCTCCCTTAGTAACCCAACGCAGATTATGCGCCCGGAGATCCGAAGATCGCCAATGGGTCAGATACACCGAACGAGTAACGCTCACGAGCCTTATAACGGCTGTTGCCTGTATCAAAGTCTGCATCCATAGATGTAGCCATTGGGGCACGAACGAAGTGCTTCAATCCGTTTGGAATATCAGTGGTCAAGAAATACGCATCAGTATCTGTTAGATAGTGATTGATTGCGTAACCACCCGGGATCGAACCATTGTTCGCCAGAGCATTAACGTCGTTGTCAGCAGTACCCACACGACCTTCAGTTTCAAGCAAACGAGTCGCTACGAACTGTAGGTTTGGTGGGATGATTAGCTTCTTAGGCTGTGCAGCAATAAGAAGACCGCGCTCATCAGTCCAGTTAGCAATCTGAATAACGTGTGCTTCAAGAGAAGTCTCGTTAAGGTCAGTTGCAACAGAAGGACGGTTTGAGTTAGTACCGCCAGATACTAATGGGTGGTCAGTAGCACATAGAGATTTACCGTCACCGTAAGTAGTACCAGAAGCGAAAGCGTTGTTAAGGATAGATGCACCTTTAACTTGCTTTGTGTACGCCATAGCGCGAGCTAGTGCTTTGGTATAACGAGCTGACAAAGAGTCATACAAGTTATCTTCGATTGCTTCTTCAGTCAATGCGAAGCCCATAGCAACAGTTTCGTGCGTGTAGCGTGCAGTGAACGCTTCTTGCGCTGCGTCATACTCAATAGCGCCACCTTCCTGCTTAACAGGAGCAGCACCGAAGCCTGACAATTTAGTTTCTTCTTCAAAAGAACGGTCAGAGGTCTCTTGTTCGTAGATCTCTTTGTGCTCTTCACCATACTTAGCGTACTCTAAGCCAAACAAAGCGTTTAGTCCGGGGAGTAGCTCTTTTAACAGTTGTGATCTTGAAATAGCCATTGATTACTCTCCTTAAACGCCAGTAGCATCGGTATACTGATGCGTGTTAAATCTAACAATAGCTTCTACGTAATACGAATTACCATCCGCATTTGCAACTTTTGTGTCTTCAACAAGATCAATGATACGAAGTGGGAAGCTATTGGTTGTAGCTGTGTTAGCAATATCTAGCCCAATTTTTGAGTTTTTAGTTGTGTCTTGAGACGCATCAGCAGTTAATGCCTGTTCGATTTTAGCGTTAGAACCTACAACAGTGCGTAGGGCAACATCATCATCAATAGCACCAGCAGTGTCAACAAGAGCAACTTTACAAAGTATCGAAGGGTTGTCCATAACAACAGCAAACGCGTTAGACACACTAGTTCCCGGATACATTTGATCGAACTCTAGTTGACTGTTTGCATTTGTGTATTCACAACCAAGGAAAACACCTGCGATTTTTACACCAGTCTCACCGGTAATTTTTGTAGCTGTACCGTTTGCAGCTATTGTTACAAGATCACCATTGTACATTTTAGTGCTGTAAGCACTATCAATGGGGATCCTACGAGTAGATCCTGCGAAAGAAGTACCACCAGTCAAGTTGATTGGTTTGAACCCGTACGCAGAATCAAGAGTTGGATAAGCCATCTTAAACTCCTAATAAAAAAATTTAACCTTTACCGAAAGTGACCTTAGACTTTCTGTCGTTAAACAGAGGCATTCTAGGATCATTTTCCCTCATAAGGTTGTTGTCTACAGCGTGCATCTGTTGTTGCGCTTGATTGTTATAATAAGCGTTACGATCTTCAGCAAGCTCGACTGGAGCCTTACATAGCATCAAACCACCAATCACAATGTTGTCAGCGAACTTATCGTGTTCTACTGCTACTACAGTGATTTCTGGATGATCTGCCGCTTTTACTGGCTCCCAACCTTCTCTTAATTTTGATGAGACGTTCATAGCATCGGTTTGACCAACCGAAGTTACCCTAATCCATCTGTACGCATACCCTTCTTCGGGCGTTGGACTTGGTAAAACATCTGGACGTTTCCATGTAGTTTTACGTTTTGTAACTTCTCGAGTTTCTAACTCACGATCTGTACGGTTTAGTTTATTCTCAGCCATTACACTTTCCTCATCTCTTCAGCAACCTTTTTGGCGTATAGTTCAAGCGGTACTCCTAATTTCTTAGCGATAGCTACTTGTGTCCGCGTTAATGTCACCTTCTTGGGCGACGTGCTCCGCGATGCGGGAGCGACCACATTAGACTTTCGCTTCTTAGTTTCTTGCTCTGTTTGGGGTTCATCCTCTCCAAAATAATCTGAAAAGGTAGAACGCATACGAGAGTTAATTTTCTCGTAGTATTCATCACTACTAGGATCTACACCGTCTTTAACAATCTTATTGTGTACACCCATAGCATAAGCAGTCATTTCCTCGTCGGAGCCAAACCAAGTGTTCTCTTTTGCCCAGTTTTCAGCTTTTACGTCAGGTTGTGCTGCCCTTTGTTCACTTTGTACAGGAGTTTCTTCCTCTTGTAAAGGTATATCGACTTCTTGTAACTTACTAAGTTTCATCTTAGCGTCAGTCAACTTCTCCTGTGCATCTAATACTTTTTCAGAGTCGCCAGCATCATACGCTCTTTTGTATGCAAATTTAGCTACATTAACGTCTTTTTCAGCCTGTTTTTTAGACTGTTCAAGTAACGCTTGCTGACTCTTAGTTTTTGCAACTTGCAGTGCTTTGTTCTCATCTGCTAACTGTTTAGCATATCGCTCAAGCTCTTTGCGTTCGCGCTCGGCTGTTTCTTTCGCTCTACGCTCGTCATGGTAGCCCTTGCTAAAATGCTGAATACGCTTACGTACTTTTTCAGAGTAATTTTCTAACTCTTCCTCCGTAACGTCTTCAGGTGGTTCAGAAGCCTTGCGCTTGCGGTCAGCTTTAGGGGTGTCGTCTACAACCTCTATTTCAACGTCTTCTTTAGCCTCAACCTCTGGCTCTGGCTCTGACTCTTTATAATCTTCTTCTGTCTTCTTTCCAGACAGATCAATTTCTACTGCACTAGTATCCTCGACTTCGAGGCCTTTCTCTTCCTTATCATCAGGAAACTCAAACTCAACTTTTTGAAAACCCATCTCTATCTCCTTACGCTCGTGTTACACCACGGGGATCGGGTACTACTGCCTCGATTGAATCGTCATTCATCAATCTAAACTCAGCACCACCTATTTTAAATCGCGTGCCAGAATTAGCACGGAACATTACATAATCGCCTTCTTTACACCACGGCCCATGAGGGAACCTTTCTTTGTCTGAGTACGCTTCGTCACCCATATCAACGACAAGTCCAATAATAGACATGATGTGTTCAAGGTTTTGCTCTTTTGCAGACTTAATAATTCCAGATTCACCATAAGTCTCTTCCACTTCAGGTAGAGCAATAAGCACTCTATAACCTACCGGTGAAGGGATTTGATTTTCTAGTTCTTCTGGGCTTTCTGCTTCTTTAGGGACAATTTTTAAATCACTCATCATCGTCCTCCAAATGTGTTTGCATTTCTGCAATAAAGTCTTTTGCAGATTTTAGGCCTCGGATTACACCTACAGTTTCTTTGTACTGGGCGTAGTCTTTGGCATTACCTGCAGCAAGATAGTATTCAGTGTTTTTAACACCATCATCTATCTTCTCCATAAGCACGTCTAAGACGGTAGTAGCCATAAGTTATTCCTTACGTTGTTTATTCATCGCATCAGTTCTAGCCTTCATCAGGTCTAGATCTAGTTTAGTGTTAGCGGTACGTCTATCTGCCGCCAGTTTCGCACCCGCTTTCTGGGCATCAATCTCCAACTCCTGACGTTCAATATCCAGTTGTTGTAAATCAATTTGGGCATCCATCTGATCTTTCTGAGTTTTACGTTGTACCTCAGCTTGTTTGATCTGAGCCTCAAGCTGGTCTTTCTGCGCTTTGAGTTGCACTTCTTGTTGCTTGATTTGCATCTCTTGTTGCTTGAGTTGGATGATAGGATCTTGTGCTTTAGCTTGCGCTTGCTGCGCTGCTGCTTGCTGTTGGTTCTGCGCTGATTGCTGTTGACCTGCTTCCATAGCCAGACGCGATAGTTCTACTTCTATCTCTGGTACTAGCTCTTCGTTTGGTAGTGGCAACGGTGCACCTAGTTTCTTCTCTAGTTGTGCTCTGTAACGGAATCCAACGTGTTCTGCTATATGCGCCTGTAACGCTTGCATCATCTGCTGCGCTGCAGGGTTTTTACCCAATGTGCCACCGACCATAGGATCTTGTAAGAACGCAGTATGCGTAGCAATGTGGGCTTCGTGGTCTTGATTCAAGAACGCTTTTATAGGAGTACCCGTTAGCGCGTTCATGTTCTCGCTGATCGGATCTGTTGGTTTTACATCGTCTTTCGTAGGTACCAACTTGTCCGCGTTTTTCACACCCAACACCTCAATCATCTGACGGTGTAACTGGGGTAGGTTATAAATCTGTGGAGCTTGCTGTGACATCTGCAATACAGTCTGATACTGAACTACACGCTGTGCCATAGTCGTACTATTAGGGTCACTTACTGGTATCACCTCGACCATCTCATAGTCTTGTCTACGAGCAGTCATCTCACCTCTATGTGGCTCATATCCATATTCATCTGGCGCATTCTCTGCCATGATGTCTTTCAACATACGGAACTCTAACTTCATCGCATAGTGCACACGAGCCTGTACAGCAGCCATAGGCTTCAATGTACGCTCTAATAAAGCTAGTGTAGTACCAACTGGCGCGTTCGCAGACATATCAGAGATGTCCATATCAGCTACTGCACCTAGTCTACGGCCTTCTGTAGTAATCTGATTAAGTAACGCTAGTAGAGTTTGGCTAGGCTCTTTATATGGTAGCGGCATGATGTTGTCACGTATGCTACCTGATGGTACATCTACGTCTTTAAACTCACCCGGCTCGATAGGCTCATCATCACCTTTGATGCGTAAACCACGTGATTTTAGACCGCCCGGAAGGTTAGATAGTGTACCAGCGTCCACCAATTGACGTATAAGCGACGTTCCTGCTTTAGCGTACCCACCTATTATATGTATCAGCCCAAGGCCGTAGAAGCCAAATCCGGGCACATATACGTAATGTACAAAATGTTGACGCTTACGTTCTAACTCATCACCCTCTTCATAATTACGTCTAATAGATAGTAATTCGCCTGTACTACGCTCTAGAGTAACCACGTATGGTTTAGCTAGGTCTTCTTCGTCATCAATACCATCAATAACTAGGTTTGCGTGAATCTCATACAAGGTATAGCGATCATCGCTATTCATCTCAAAGCCAGCTTCTTCAGCTTTACGCTCTTCAATATCAGTTTGATATGGTGCTGGGTCGTCCATATCCTTGTCTGCATAGAACCCATTTGCCTGTAGTCTACGCACTTCATTCTTAGTCTTACGCATTACATGAGTAACACGTTCTGCTTCTTCTATGTTAGACGCTCCATAAGGCACTATAACGTCTTCTGCTGGGATATAGATAGCGCATTGGCGATCTAGGTTAGGGTCGAAGTAAACCTTCTTAAACGCCGATCCTGCAAGTCCTAGGCTATATAACATACGCTCATGTTCAGGACGATACTCCACCATACGATCTGTTAACTCGTAGTTCATGTCCGCACGTACGCGTTCACCTGCTTCTTCTTTCTCTTTTGTTTCTTTACCTAGAAGTTTTACTTTTACTGGGCCTTGTGCAGGAAATGTCTCTGCCATAGCTTCTGCTTGGAATCTAATAGCTGCTTCTGCCAATACAGTAGAGTGTACCCCGCAAGCTCCTTCCCACGGTGCGGTACGCTCCTCATACTTAAATCCAAGGATGTCCAGTCCTTTTACATAAGTATCAGCCCAGTCCTTACGGCTCTGTATGTCGGATTCTACTAACCCTATTAGTTCATCAGTTAGGATTTGCTGCTCTCTGTCATCTAGCATATCAACTAGATTACCGTCAAAATCCATCATTTCATCGGCTTCATCCCCCGGCATGAGGATTATCTCTGCGCTGCCGTCATCTAATATAACTGCGTCAGGGTTTACAATTTCTATCTCTAAACCTTCTTCTTTGTTTAGATCTTCGCCTTGCGGAGCTTCCGTCATCAAACTTTTCTCAATAGCCATCTCTTAACCTCTAATAATATCCGACACTTCGTCTTTGGAAGTATTTTATCTCATCTGGCTCATCTGAAGGTAGCCGTATAAATCCGCCCTGCCTAAATCGCATAAGCGCCATAATTGTAGAATCCACCAAGTCATCATTACTCATAAATGGGAATCCCGCTATTTCTTCTATAACTTCTTCTGCCCATCGCGTCTGTGGTACCCAAACAAGTTCAGATGCAATAATATCAGATACAGAATTTAATCTCGCTAGTTTATCACCAGATCCACGGTGAGGGGTATATTCTTGTATAACAAGTCCCATTCTCCGCATTTCTTGATACAATGCAACACCTGAACTCTTTTTCTCTACAATAAACGCATCAGGCTCCCACATACTATACTGTTCCATAGCTAATTCTTTTAACTCAGGAAACTCTAAACGCTCTTTTATACTATTCAATAGTATGATGTTATGTGCATTTGTTTCTTCATTGAAGAATACACCCCAAGTAGTCAGCGCAGTAAAGTCAGCTCTGTTGTGTTTTTCGGCTGCGGAGTCAAGTGACATAATAATATACTCACACATAGGAGGATTTTCTTTCTCCCATATCTGCCACCACTCTCTCTTTACAATAGCCGCTTCTTCTGCTGTTGGCTGTTGCTGATATTGTGCATTCCATTGGAACAAAGGCATTGACGCTTTTGTACGTTCCAACGCAGCTAAATCAAAAAACTCAGGCCACAACGGTTTCTCTATAAGTTCTTCACTTTCCTTATCTTTTACTTCAATAATTGCAGGAAACTCCACAACTTCATACTGGTCAGATTTATCATTCTGACTCATATCCTTAACTACACGACCTGTTAGATCATCCATGTGCCACCTAGTTTGGATAATTGCTACCCTACCACCGGGCATCAAACGTGTACGAGCACCAAATGTAAACCATTCGTACGCTTTCTCAAACACACTAAAGTTACCATTAATAACATCTTGCTCAGAATGTGGGTCATCTACCAATAATAGGTGTGCACCACGACCAGCTAGTGCCGATCCTACACCACATGCGTAGTATTCACCGCCCATATTGGTGTTCCAACGCCCTGCAGACTTAGAATCTGTAGCTAATTGTACTGTAGGAAATATGTCCTTATAGTCCTGTAAACCAAGCAAATTACGCACTTTTCGACCAAAATCTACCGCTAAATCGGTAGTATGTGACACCATCATCACTTTTTTGTCTGGATTTCGACCTAAAAACCATGCTGGGAAGAAAATTGACACTAATTGAGACTTTCCGTGCCTAGGAGGGATGTTTACACATGCCCGATCCTTACTTCCATCCTCTAAACCCATCAACATGTCCGCCAAAATACGGTGATGTTTACCTACAATGAAGTCAGGCATCATTCTTTTGCAAAATTCTATCAAATCATCGTACGCTGCCTTGTTTTTCCGACGATTTGCTAGCTCATCCACCATTTTTTCAATCTCTACCACCTCTGTTTCGGTAAATTCGTCTAGATTGTCCAACATTTGCTGGATGTCTTCTTGTGTGAAATCACTCATCTACCGACTCCGCGTCGATTACGACTACGTCGTCATCAACTTCAGGCGGATTTACGAGTTTTTCTAGCTTTTTTCGGAGGTTTTTCTTCAAATCATCTGTTGATTGGTGTGTAACTGTCACTTCTGACTTCTCAGCAAACAGTCCTACATCAGAAATTTTACCCAATAACTCCAACGCACGTAGCCTTATCTTAGCATCAGGGTTTTCTGTCTCTAAAATCAACTTGTTTGTTATCATGTGACGCACTGAGGTAGCAGATTCGACAACAGAACGGCCAAATTCACTCAAAATATTACTTGTAAGTACCAAAGATGCCGGTGTCAGCTCTGCAACACGCGCTTTTGTGGCTTTTTTGGATGTTTTTTCAGGATCTTCTGCGTATGACATGGTCAACATGCTCGCTACAGCCTCATCTTCAGCCGTCGGAGTCAGATCTAGACCTTCTTTTTCTAATTCTTTTGCCGTTACGGTAGCAGCCCGCGCACGCACAGACAAATCCACGTTTGGATCATCGTCATACACTGGTACGCCATTCTCTGGCTCGAGCTTTATTGTCATATTTTAGTCGCAGGTTATTAACCGTAGGTGTATATATACCAAAAAGTTATAAGAAGTACAAGTCATTACCAAAAATCATGCGAAATATAAACAATATGTATTAGAGTATATATTGTAATAGGTATATAATAGCGGCATTCCCAAAACCCATTACCAACTGGAGGTATTATGTATCCGGATATGTTCCTATTGTCTGCTTGTTTAGTAACTAGTTTAGGACTTGTTTGCATTTACTTTGAAGATGATCTTCCCTTTTAAAGGATCTAAGTAGACTCACGCCTTCTAATTCTTCTTCCCTTGTAAAATCCGAGGCGGTTAACCGTAGCTGTGTCTTTCCTTCTAGCTCCTCAACAGGTTTTACAATCATACGTTCTATATCTAATGCTACAAATACATAGAAATCTGCTACATGATCTGCTCTTAGGTTATATGCGTAGCCCGAAAAGTTTGGTCTTTTGTTATGCTGATTGAAATGGCAGATGTTTGATGATTTGACTTGAACTGTGAATAACGAATTGTCTAACGATTGGCACCACAAGTCTATGCCGGAACGATCTACATGGTGGCACTCTATACCATATTTTTCTAATTTATATATGGCAAAGAACTCACCTACACGTCCGACGTGACTCGATTCTCCTTCGACTAACTTTTGCCCCATACGTTCCTTATACACTTATGGATCAGTTTTCAAAAGTAACACACAAAAAATTTTTTGCCTAGCCTTTTTTAAACAAGGTGGGGGGTTTCAGAAAAATACGATTTATTTGAGTAAATTGGTATTACTAGATAGATGGGACTCCAAAATGACGAAACGGGGGGTGGGGGGTCAATTAGTTCTACAGTGTAGAACTTTGTAATCTTGTGTAAGATAGTGAAAGAAAGTGTTGACTTTATACGTCCTAATGTATTACTATATAAACAAGTCAGAGCAATAACGCACTGGCTACTAACTAAAGGATATTTGATGATATGAATAACTTAATCACTAGCGCTGAGAAAACAGCCTTGTCAAACTACGCGAAGACTGATAGCAAAGCTAAGAAAACTTTGGCGAGCATCATTCTTGAAATTCATCAGACCCATAAAGCTACAGACTTTAGGTCGCCAAAGTCTAAGCAGTACACTAGCACTGCATCGCCTGAGCAATACGAGGCGCGACGCGATGCGCTAGCGTTCGGACTAGGCGCTGAGTCTTACAAGCTATACAGTGCACCGAAGTCAGTAGCCAAAGAATGGGACGACACCAAAAAAGCCAAGCGCAAATCGGTGCAACAAGATGTTGGTACTTACATCGACCGAATCGCTAACAAGCTAGACGAGTTAGAAAATCCTAACAAGGAAAAAGCGCCAAGCGCACCAGTTAGCGACATCGTCAAAATGCGCGAGGCTATCAACAAGGCGCTCAAGATTGCAGAGAAAGACGACAATCCTGAGTATGATGTAGTCGCGCTATCCAAAGCGCTCAACGATGCTCAACGCATCTTATCGGTAAGAGTCACCAAGTAAACCAACCCACCAACAGAGCCACCCTTCGGGGTGGCTTTTTTTTGCCTCAAAGTTCTACATTGTAGAACTTTTATTTTTTTCTTTTGATACCAGTAAATTGAATCGTGTTGAGCAAGTAGTTACACGTTCGTACGTGATACCAGTAGATTGTATAGTGTTGAGCGAATGTTACTTTGTAATGTTACCAATGTAACCCTAATGTTACCCATTTGTTACCAAATGTTTTGCAAAAAGGTAACAAAACAGCTTTGTGTGGGATCGTGTGGTATAGCGAACGCGCATGATATTAGCAATGTGTGCGATTGTATGTTTCTATCTATCTATTAATTAATATATTTATAATGTTACCTTTTTAAGAAAATATATATATGGCGTTTATTCGAGGGCACTCTGGCAGATTTGTTCTACAATGTAGAACTTAAAAATAAATATCGCCTCTCATTTTCCCAAAAGTTGGTAACAAAGTAACATTCCGCATCACCACTGGTCTGTAGCCAAAAACAAAAAGTAACAATCGAGTAACATTACAGCGTTTCTGTAACAGTCATTTTGTAACAATATCAACACCACACACATTCCCACACGTATTTACATAACTTGACACAACAACCCACTGTGGTATACTAATCTAAGTGATCGGGTGATAACTCGTTCGCAGGTGTTGCCGTGCGCAACGATAACTAACTTAGTTCTACACTGTAGAACTTTTATTGAGGTACTAACTATGAACAAATTAGATTTCAACAACAGTTTGTACTATCTGCTGATGGAGCACGCAGATGTACTCGACGAGACAGACGGACAGCGACTAGCAGGTTGTAGCGTTGACCAGATGTTTGACGATCTGCTACGCGATCAAGAGCCAAAGGTAGCAGTATTTGATTCACCCTACTTTAAAAAGGATAACGACAATGACAAATAACATTCCCTTTGAGCGTGCATTAATGAATATGGACGCGTTACAGAACTACGTCGATTCTATTGACAATATGCCTAGTCAGATGCGCAAGAACTTTAACCTAGAACTTGACTACATCATGCGTGAGATCAAGTGGTACATTGATGAGGAGAGTGGCGATGAGTGAGATCGGTGCAGAGTGGCGCGAGGTATTGCGTGAGTATATCGAGCAACAAACCCCAGTGGACAATGACACCTACTGGGCAGAGCGTGTGCGTCTCAATAAAGAGTACGCACTAAATCAAAGTTCTACAACTGTAGAACAAAACAACGAGGAGAACGACAATGGATAATATCCAAGCCCCAAGCCTAGCATCAAGCGCGATGCTTACAGAGTTAAATATCAGTGTGTGGACAGGACGCAAGAAAGACAGGCGCGAGTCCAAGACAGTCGCAGATCAGAACTACGCAGACAATGGCGTGGTGTCAGTCAATAAGATGTTACTCGGTGACTGTGACAAGCTGAAAGCTATCAATGAGATACGTGGCAAGATACGCAACCACATACATTACCCGATGACTATGCCTTGGTCAGACAGTGGGTTGAGGTTGTTACCTACCGCAGTGTACTTTGACTACAACCAACAGATGAGTGAGGCAATCAATGCGTTCGATGCACTGGTTGACGAGTTCATTGATGACTATGACTTTGCAGTGTCACGTGCACAGGCAAAGCTCGGTAACTTGTTTGTACGTGATGACTATCCAACGTCCGAGCAGATACGCAGTAAGTTCGGTGTCAGTGTCAACTACACACCACTACCTGATGCAGGTGATTTTCGTGTGGACATTGGCAACGAAGCAAGCACGCAACTCAAAGCAGAGTATGACAAGTTCTACTCCGACCAACTAAGCAAGGCGATGGGTGATGTGTGGAAACGTATGCACACTGCATTGTCTAACATGTCGGACAAGCTGACCGACAGCAACGGCAAGAAGCAAGTGTTCCGCGATACGCTAGTCAGTAACGCGTTATCAATGGTTGACTTGTTGACTACATGTAACGTGACAGGTGACAGTCAGATGGAAGCTATGCGCCAACGGCTCGAGTCTACGTTACGTGGTGTGACACCCGAGGGGTTACGTGATGACGAGTTCTTGCGTGCCGAAACTAAATCTAAGGTAGATGACATACTCAAGTCACTACCATCACTGGACATCTAACTATGCAGACTAATACACGATGCAAAGAGATGTGGCGTGGTAACAAGCTGTACCACGTTAACGAGAATGCGAACGTGCGCAGGGTAATACTCAAGCGCACCAAGCATCTACCTAAAAATGTTCTACAGTGTAGAACTTCTAACCGAGGAACGAAGCTATGAATAACGTATATGTAAGCAGTATTGAAGAGATAGTCCAACTACTATTACACGTAGGTGGTAAACGCACTGTACTAATCGAGGGTGACATGGGTATTGGTAAGTCTAGCCTACTCAAAACACTCAAGCGATTGTTACCCGATCACATTGCATGTTTGTTTGATTGTACCACCAAAGATCTTGGTGACTTGTTTATACCCGATCTCAATCGTGAAGCAGGTTGTGTATCATTCCTACCCAACGAGCAGTTTGGTGTACATCTTGGTAAGCCGTTAATACTCATGCTTGACGAACTGGGCAAAGCTAACCCATCAGTCAAGAACGCGTTACTTGTTGTCATGCTCGAGCACATGATTGGCAACCAACACTTACCCGAGGGTAGCATTGTGTTTGCAACTACCAATCTGGGTGCTGAGGGTGTCGGTGATATGTTACCACCACATGCACGCAATCGTATCATCACAGTACGTATGCGCAAGCCGTCATCTGATGAGTGGATCAACAACTACGCTATCAACAACGACGTACACCCATCAGTCATGGGTTTCGTACGTGAGTTTCCACAAGTCATGCAGTCATTCACTGAGGTTAACAACCCCGATGACAACCCATACATCTATCACCCCAAGCGACAATCTAAATCATTCTGTACACCACGTTCACTCGAGTGTGCATCTGACATACTACACCAACGCGAGCACCTATCCGATGACACGTTAACAGGCGCATTGATTGGTACTATCGGTGAGCGTGGAGCACTCGACATGATGGCGTTTGTCAAACTAGCCGACAAGCTACCAACGCTCGAGTCCATCAAGACTGACCCAATGAATGCAATCGTACCCGACAGTGCCAGTGCCGTATGTATGGTCGTGTATCGTGCGCTTGCATCACTCGACAAAACGTGGATTGATGCTTGGTTCAAGTACATGGGCAGGTTGAGTAAGGAAGCACAAGGTCTGTTCGCACTTGGTATCAAACCCGACACATACAAGAACAAGTCACTCGTTACCACCAACAAGAGTTTTACTGTTTGGTGTCGTGAGAACAACTACATGTTCGGTGCAGACAAATGTTAGTCTCTAATCTGACAGCAGAACAACGCATACACAAAGCGATTGTGTCTATCGTCAACCACCCATTGTACTTTGCACTAGCAGGTGTACTGATGGTGGGCAAGCGTGAGGTACGTGACGATATACCGACAGCGTGTACCAATGGTCGTGACGAGTTCTATGGTCGTGCGTTTGTTGACAGTCTGACTGATGCGCAGTTACGTTTTGTAATACTGCATGAGTGTTACCACAAGATGTACAAGCATCTTACAACGTGGCATCACCTGTGGCTACGCTGTGCTATGACAGCCAACAGAGCGATGGACTATGTCATCAACATACAGATACTCGACGCACACAAAGACGACGGATTTGTCGAGGGTATTGATGGTATGTGTTACGACACCAAGTATCGTGGTTGGGCTACACCCAAAGTGTTCAATGACATCTACCAGCAACAGCAAGAAGATAATGGTTCTGGTGGTAACGAGTCAACAGATGATGGGCAACAGTCGTCCAGTTCGTCGCAACAGTCTAGCCAACAGCCATTCGATGAGCATGACTGGGAAGGTGCGCAAGAGATGACCGACGAGGAGCAGAAAGAGTTATCCAAAGAGATTGACGATGCGATACGTCAGGGTGCTATCAGTGCAAGTAAGATGGGCAGTGGTGGTGAGCGTACAGTAGCCGACCTACTCGAACCACAGGTTGATTGGCGTGAGGTGTTACGTGACTACATTACCACACACTGTAGTGGCTCTGACTATGCTACATACAACCGACCCAACCGCAGACGATTGCACACAGGTATGTATTTACCTAGCGGTATATCCGAGCAGGTTGACGAGTTAGTGGTTGCTATTGATACGTCAGGCTCTATCGGTCAGCGTGAGTTATCGGTGTTCCTATCCGAGATCAAGTCTATCTGTGAGACAGTACACCCCAAGTGTCTACGTGTACTGTATTGGGACACTGAGGTATGTCGTGACGAGAAGTATGAGATGCACGAACTACATGACATGGTCGAGTCTACCAAGCCCGAGGGTGGTGGTGGTACAGATGTTAACTGTGTAACAAGTTACATGGCAGAGAACAACATCAGCCCGCAAGCATCAATCGTACTGACTGATGGTTATTTGTATGGCGGTTGGGGTTCTTGGTCAAACCCAGTGTTGTGGTGCATACTAGATAACCGCAGTGCAACACCTAACTGTGGTTCAACAGTACATGTTAAATCAGGAGATATGATATGAGTGAGTCATTTGGTATGGGCATGGAAGCCGTACATCGACGCATGGAGTGGGACGTAGCAGTCCAAGAAGTACAAAAGGCAGTGGAGTTTCGGTTAGATGCTATGACAACACGTTATGACAAATCAACCGAAGAAGATAGAGAACGCCTAGCGCAAGCATGGGCAAGACTATTACAGGGATAAGGTACATCTTACCCCCTAACGTAACTAAACAACTGATAACAAGTTCTACAGTGTAGAACTTTATTGAGGAACTAAACTATGGCTATGTATCATTACAATCTAAATACTTTCGCAGAAGTAAGACGACTCTACGACAGCGTCAAACCAATACGTACTACAGGTCAAGTACCACTCGGTGATCGTGCGCGTAAGTGGGAGCACATCATCAAGGTCAACAAGAACAAGTACGTACTCATGGACAAGATACCCGACGATGAGGGTAACAGGTTCTGGTGTGGTAGCACCAAAGAAGAGATAGCACGTGCGCCTGTTACATGGACAAGATGTGCGCATACTGGTATCGAGAAAATCCGAGTCCGCAACGACTATGGTGACACGTGTCACAATCAACGCTATTCATTCTTAGCACGTGCACTACCGAGGTGTATGGATTTTCTGGTTCAACAGGGTAAGCAATACGTCGTACATGGTGGCACTAATCATTACCTACCCAAGTCTACGTGGGTCAACAGTCACATGTATAAATCGCTAATTGATATGCGTACAAGTCATGGCGAGACAGCATGGAATACACAGCCTATGACAAAGACTGATGATGGTAAGTACCTAGACTTTCAGCGTGATCCATTCAAGTCACATGAACAGTGGACATGTACAACCGAACGCCACAAACAACCTGTAACACGTATCAAGGTTAGTCCAGAAAAGCGTAAGTATTACGAAGCTATACGTGAGTATGCCGAATGGGCTTGGGTAATGCAAACCATATTGATGAACCGCGATCACTACGACTGGGAACACCAACGACTCATACGACAACAGTGTGGTGATGCGATAACTGACAGTGATGTGTTTCGTGATATGTTGAAAGACCCTACCGATGAGCGACGTTCGCCTGTAGCCATAGCTATACTGGGTGAAATATCCGAGTATGACTGGCAGACTCAAACGTCATCACCACCAGAAGATGAGAAGAAGTTTATGAGTAGGTTCAAGTCACAGGTTGACAAGTTAGCCAACTTCAAAATCAAGTATCAAGACTACAAATAGGAGATATGAAATGTTTTTATCTGCCATACCAAGAGCAATAAACTACCACAAAAAGGGTGATGTTTCTCGACCAATAAGTTCAGTGAAAGCCTTGAGAGAAGCTACGAAGAACGACAAACGCCACGAGTACGAGTGGGGTAAGTTCTGCCAGTTCTTTGATGACTTTGTGTACAAAGCTACGATGCACCTACCCAACGTAGAGTTTGTTATGAGTTCAGTATCAACAACTAAATATGAGGTAGTGGTGTTTTACAACGATGATTTGTGTGAGATGGGTAGACTGAGTACCACGTACTACGATGGTAACTTGCAATATCACGTACAGAGTCACGTCATACAGAACCAACGATACTGCCCACACAATTCACCCGATGACTACCACACGTTATCGAGCAAGAATATATCGAAAGCCGTAGCCAATGCGCGTAAATACTTGCGTCCCAATACAATGTCCGATATTGCTAGGTCAACACATGATAACGTGGAACAACGAGTTATGAAGCATCGTGGTGACGTAACTAGTGAGCGTGCAAATCGAGCACGCGAGGTGGGATTCGAGGTAAGTCGTGTAGGTGACTTGCCTGACATAGCACAAACAGTCATGGACATGCACCGAATGGGTTTGATGACTGTAGATGAGGAGTTAGATGGAAAGCTAGGCAAGCTGTACGAAGCCATTGAGAACTACTATGCACTACTTGGTGAAGATGACGAGTACATGACTTGTGTGTGGATAAAGAATGATGAGATACAGATGCACCCATTCGATGTACACTACAGACATGCCAGTCAAGCCACTAGAGTAAGTCGTGGTCAAGCACCTTGGGACGAGAGCTTTGGACGTTTCCCTTGTACAATACCGCGTAACGAGTTACCAGATAGTGTGGCGGATAGGGTAGCTGTGTTAGATGTCTTAGGTGTTAATGATTTTGTATATGATGTTGGCGTTAAGTTATCAGATAGTGTATATTACGTTAGATATGACTGGGGATACCCAGAATAATAAAAGTTCTACACTGTAGAACAAAAATAATGTAAGGAGTGACGTATGGCTATGACACCTGAAAGAAAGGTGAAGAAGAAAGTGGCTGACTATCTAAGAAGTATAGGTGCATACTTTTTCTACCCCGCAACTGGTGGGTATGGTAGAAGTGGTGTGCCTGATATAGTTGGTTGTTACAAGGGCAAGTTCTTTGGTATTGAATGTAAGGCAGGTAGCAACAAGCCTACTGAGTTACAGAAGAACGAGTTAAAGCAAATCGCCCAAGCAGGTGGTATTGCAACTGTAACCAATGAGGATACAATACACACCCTTCAATATATATTGAATGGTTTACCCGAACCTGACCCTAACCAATTGGAGTTTGACTTTGATTGAGGGTAAGCCTGTGGTCGAGGCTGAATTAGAAAGTATTGATATGGCAATACGTAGAGAGCGCAACCGCCTATGGAAACTAGAAGATGAAGATTTAGATCCTAGTTATAGTTGGCTTGATTACTTGTTAGCTGAAAAGGCGCGTGGCGTACAGCACATTGTATTAAACTTTTAGGAGAACACTATGGTAGATGCAAGCCCAAAAGAGTGGGACGAACTAAGAAAGAAGCACCCTGAACTTATAGAGAAGTATGAAAACTTTTTGGACGAGGTGGGTGACGATCCAGTAAATAATCCGAACCATTACAATACAGGTGGAGTAGAATGTATTGAGGGTATCGAGTCTAGTATGAGTCCTAACGCGTTTCTAGGTTATCTCAAGGGTAACTGTATGAAATATATGTGGCGTTATGAATACAAGGGTAAACCCCTTGAGGATTTAGAAAAGGCTCAATGGTATCTCAATCTGCTAATAGAACGGATTAAGTAATGGATCTTATTACGTTAGACTTTGAGACGTACTACGACAAAGATTTCTCGCTACGTAAGATGACAATGGAAGCCTACATTCGTGACCCTCGCTTTGAGGTGATCGGTGTAGGTGTTAAACTGAATAGTGGTGAGACTGAATGGGCAAGTGGTACGCATGAGCAGATTAGTAGGTATCTACATTCTTTTGATTGGAGCAACGCTATGCTCCTTTGCCATAACACTTTGTTTGACGGTGCTATTATTTCTTGGCTCTTTGATATACAACCTCGCGTCTATGCTGATACTCTTTGCATTGCTCGCGCACTACACGGTGTCGAGGTTGGTGGATCTCTGCACGTCCTTAGTAAAAGGTATAATATTGGAACTAAAGGCACGGAAATTTTAAATGCCGTAGGTAAACGTAGAGAAGACTTTACACCAGAAGAACTTAGTAGGTATGGTGACTACTGTGTCAACGATGTAGAGTTAACCTATAAGTTGTTCATGCTTATGGGTAAGAACTTTCCTAAACAAGAGATGCGCATCATTGACATGACATTGCGCATGTTCACCGAACCAATGCTAGACCTAGACATTGGACTACTTCAAGAACACCTAGATAATACCATCAAGATAAAAGAAGATTTGATACATTCAAGTGGTGTCACACGTGAACAGCTAATGAGTAACCCCAAATTTGCCGAACTACTGGTATCAATGAATGTCGATCCCCCGATGAAAATAAGTCTCACAACACGCAAAGAAACCTACGCATTCGCAAAAAGTGATGAGGGATTTAAAGCGTTACAAGAACACGAAGACCCACGTGTACAGGCACTTGTTACTGCACGTTTGGGTACAAAGAGCACGTTAGAAGAATCACGTACTGAGAGGTTTATAGGTATTGCTAAACGTGGATTAATACCTATCCCAGTGAGGTACTATGCCGCGCATACAGGTAGATGGGGTGGTGATGACAAGATAAACATACAAAACCTACCCAGTCGTGGTGCTAATGGTAAGAAGTTGAAGTCCAGTATCATCGCGCCAGTAGGTTACACACTAGTTGATTGTGATTCATCACAGATCGAGGCGCGTGTACTTGCATGGTTAGCAGGGGAAGACAACCTAGTCAAAGCGTTTGCTAACAACGAAGATGTGTATGTCAAAATGGCGGCAAAGATATACCACGTCAAAGAGAAAGACGTTACCAAAGAACAACGATTTGTAGGTAAAAGTACGATACTCGGTGCAGGTTACGGCATGGGTGCGGTTCGGTTTGCTGAGCAGTTGCGAGCGTTTGGTACAAAGATAGAGGTAGATGAGGCACGTAGGATTATATCTATCTACAGAGATACAAATTGGAGAATAGCTCAGTTCTGGCGTGAGTGTCAGAACATGTTAGTGAGTATGTCTCGAGGAGAGGCAGGTGCAGTGGGTACAAACAACCTACTTACCTACAGAGATAACTCGATAAAGTTGCCAAGTGGTCTGCGTATGCGGTATGGTGACTTAAATTATGAACAAGGCGAACGCGGTTTAGAGTTTAGTTACATGACAAGGCGTGGTCGCACAAGGATCTACGGTGGTAAGGTTACAGAGAATGTATGCCAAGCTATCGCTAGGTGCATCATGGGTGAACAGATGTTGGCTATTGCTAAGAGATACAAGCCTGTACTTACAGTGCATGATTCTGTGGTATGCTGTGTACCTGATGATGAGTTAGACGAAGCTAGACAATACATAGAAGATTGTATGAGTACAACACCATCTTGGGCAGAGGGTATGCCTATAACATGTGAGTCTGGCATTGGTAAATCTTATGGAGACTGTGAATAATGGCTAAAGACAAAATAGAAAAAGCAATTAAAGAAGCACATGAAGCGGCTGATGAAGCTATTGATGAACTACAAGAGGATATTACAGAGGCACGTAACTCTGTTATGGAATGGCTACACACGGAACGCACTTTCAAGCAAGCTGAACTTCTTGTAGCAGGTCTAGGTGTATTGGCAATAATCTGGGCTGTAGGTAGCATGTAATGAGTATTACGCCTTGGTCATTCAGTAAAATTAAATCCTTTGAACAATGCCCTAAGAAGTTTTATCATCTAAAGGTAGCAAAGGATTATAAAGAGCCTGAGACTGAGGCGATGCTTTATGGTACTGCTGTGCACGAAGCGGCAGAGGAGTACATTCGAGATGGAAAGCCGTTACCCCCTGAGTACGATTATATAAAAGCCCCACTAGATTCATTGAACATGAAACAGGGGAACAAACTTTGTGAATACGAGATGGGGTTGACGGCTGACCTCGAACCTTGTGGGTTCTGGGACGATAACTGTTGGTACAGGGGTATAGCTGATTTAGTTATACTTGACGAAGAAAACAAAACTGCTTGGGTAATAGATTACAAGACAAGCAAGAACACACGTTATGCTGACAAGGGACAGTTAGAACTTATGGCGTTGTGTGTATTTAAACATTTTCCTGACATTGAGACTGTACGTGGCGGTCTTTTATTTGTAGTATGTAACGAGTTAATACGTGAAACGTATGGCAAAGATCAAGCTGGTAAGATGTGGGAGAAGTGGTTAGCTGATTACAACCGCATGGAACAGGCTTGGAAAAAAGATGTATGGAATGCTCACCAAAGTGGGTTATGTAAACGACATTGCATTGTTACAGAATGCGTGCATAATGGTAGACACTAATGAGACGTAAAAGAGCCAAACAAGTAAACGCTCCAGTAGGGAGTAAAGCATTCGAGGCACGTATGGAACGCCAACGTGCTAGGCGTGCATTTGATAAAAAGAATGGTAAAGCCGCACGCAAAGGTAAAGATATAAGCCACAACAAGATGTTAAAGAATGGTGGCAGTAACAAGGACGGATATAGATTAGAAAGTCCTAGTAAGAATAGATCTAGGAATGGGCATAAGCCCAAGAAATAGTTTTTGCTTGGTGTGTCAGACGCTTAGCTTGATGCGTCGTTAAACAACGTGGTTCGTTCCTCCTCCTTTGCGGTGCTGTATAACCACAAAAATCGAGTTAGCTTTGGGTATTGATTAAAGTCCCACATAGCAGACCTAGCCCCATCTGTAGCGACAAGGGGCCATCACTGGGTTCCACGGTTATTTGGGTTATCTGGGTTATTTGGTTTGCGCTATTTTTACGGGCGCAAGAAATGTAAGTATGTACGTCGTAACAAGTTATCGTAAACGGACACCGTTTTACGAGGTTAACTTATGGAGAATAAAAATTGAAGATAGTAGATAACCGCGCACTGTTACTTAACCTGAGATCACCCGGGCGGGTTACGAGTGTTATACCAAAGAGTAAGAAGTTATCAGAACATGAAGTATTAGTTAATTGGGGAGTTGATGAAGTGCAAGTATTACGTAACATAGGTATCAACGCGCCTTCACCTATTGAAGGTAAGTATGAGTGGACAGGTAGATACGATCCGTACGAACACCAAAAAGCCACAGCAAGTTTCTTTACACTAAATAAAAAATCATTTTGTTTTAACGAGCAAGGTACAGGTAAGACAGCCAGTGCTATTTGGGCATCAGATTATTTATTAGATCAGGGCAAGATAAACAGAGTGCTAGTTATATGTCCTCTATCTATTATGGAATCAGCATGGCGTAACGATTTGTTTAACTTTGCTATGCACCGCAAGGTTGACGTAGCGTATGGTTCAGCTAAGAAGCGTAAAGAGATAATAGAAGGTGACGCTGAGTACGTGATAATAAATTACGATGGTGTGGAGATTGTACAAGAATCTGTACAATGTGGTGGCTTTGATTTAATTATTGTAGATGAAGCTACACACTATAAGAATGTACAGACTAAACGGTGGAAGACACTAAACAAGTTAGTAGGTAAAGATACTTGGCTGTGGATGATGACAGGTACACCTGCGGCACAAAGCCCAACCGATGCGTTTGGTATAGCCAAACTTGTAAACCCAACAGCACTACCTCGTTTCTTTGGGTCTTTCCGAGATCAAGTCATGGTCAAGGTAACAAACTTTAAGTGGATACCAAAAGATGATGCTACTGACAGGGTGCATCGAGTCTTACAACCTGCCATACGTTACACCAAAGAAGAGTGCCTAGATTTACCACCTATGGTTTATGTTAAGCGTGAAGTCGACATGACTGCGCAACAAAATAAATACTACAAAGAATTAAAGAATAAGATGATTATGCAAGCAGCAGGAGAGCAAATCACCGCTGCAAATGCGGCAGTAAACATGAACAAGTTACTCCAAATATCATCTGGCGCTGTATATACCGATACTGGTGAGTCATTAGAGTTTGATATAACTAAAAGATATAAGGTGCTACGTGAGGTCATTGATGAGTCAAGTAAGAAAGTTCTAGTCTTTGTACCTTTCAGACATACCATACAGTTACTCACTGACAAGTTAAGGAAAGATGGTATAACCACAGAGGTAATCAATGGTGATGTACCTGCACCCAAACGTACTGATATATTTAAACGCTTTCAAGAACAAGACGACCCAAAAGTTTTAGTTATCCAACCACAGTCTGCGGCACACGGTGTAACACTTACAGCGGCAAACACTGTGGTGTGGTGGTCGCCCACCAGTTCGTTAGAAACGTACGCGCAAGCGAATGCTAGGGTGCACAGATCAGGTCAGGATCAAAAGTGTACAGTTGTCCACCTACAAGGATCTTACGTAGAGAAACGTGTTTACACATTATTGGACAATAGAATAGACATACACACAAAAATGATTGACTTATATAAAGAAATACTTGACTAGTACACAATCATACGCTATGTTGTCTATCCCTTTTGTAAAGGAGCGTAAAATGAGTGAAGAAAAACTGACTGCTGAGAAGTTAACTACTGTTTATTTGAAGATAAAAGATAAGCGTAGCGAGTTATCGGCAGAGTTTAAAGAGAAAGATGCTGAGTTATTGGAGCAGTTGGATAAGGTAAAGCGTGCTTTACTGGACTACTGTGAAGATCAAGGTGTCGATAGTGTAAGAACTTCTGCGGGATTGTTTTACCGTTCTGCTCGTACACGCTATTGGACTAGTGATTGGTCTTCAATGCACGAGTTTATTCTTGAGCATGAAGCGCCTGAACTGTTAGATAAACGTGTGAATCAGGGCAACATGAAACAGTTTTTGGAAGAGAACCCCGACCTTGTACCTAAAGGTCTTAACGTAGATTCTGAATACGTTGTATCAGTAAGGAGAAAATGATGTCAGATAATTTTGTTCCAATCGGTGACGTAGCAGATAAGTTTAGTGTATCTAAACACACAGTCAGGCAGTGGTTGCGTAAAGGCAAGATCCCTGCGGATATGTATGTGAAGATCGGTAACACTTATCGTTACAACCTTCAAGGGATTGAAAACGCCTTTTTGAATACCAATAAAGATTCGGTAGAAAAAGAGGCGGTCAGTGACTACGAGTTTGGCACTGACATGTTAGACGAGGACTTCTAATGAGAAGGTTGAGCATACGTGGTGGTACGTTTACTGATATTGCTGATGGGCAAGAAACCCCTTTAGGTGATATGGTAAATGTAATCATCGTGAATGCCGCGCCTGTATCAAGATCATATTTTGGTAATGAGTTTGACCCTAACAAGTCTACTGCGCCAGTCTGTTGGTCTGATGATACACAACGACCCTCTACCAAGGTATCAGAGGATAACGTGCAATCACGTAGGTGTATGGACTGTACACAGAATGTACGTGGTTCTGGTGAGCATGGTGGTAGGGCTTGTCGGTTTCAACAACGACTTGCTGTTGTGTTTGAAGGAGATCTCGAAGAGGTGTATCAGTTGCAGATACCTGCCAGTTCTATATTCGGCAGAGCGCAAGGCGGTAACATGGGTATGCAAGAGTATGCTCGCCACCTATCTTCACATGATACGTCTGTTATTGCTGTCGTTACAAACATTACGTTTGATAAAGATAGTGTTGTTCCAAAACTTTATTTTAAACCTATGCGACCTATTGACAAAGGTGATGGGCTAAAGATAGCAGAGATGGTGGTACACGAAGATACAAAACGTGCTATCACATCATTCGTCCCTGTAACTAGTGAACCCTCACCCTTCGGTAAAGTGGAAGGTGGGTTTGATATAAATGCAAACTAAGGTAATTAATTATGGCTAATACAAATAGCAGTTATATTATAGAAAACGTTGAGGCTCTTTGGCCTCGTATCAATAAACCATACCGTTTTGATAACGCAGAAAATCGCACTGTACCGTGTACCGCGTTTGACGATGGTGCTAAATACGAGATTAAATTTCGTATGACAAAAGATCAAGCTAAGGCTTTGTATCTTGAAATGTGTAAGGCGTATGAGGAACGCAAAGAAAAAGGGTGGCCTGAGAAAGTTGATAATCCATTCACCAAAGATGACGATGGTATGTATGTGTACAAAGCCACGTTGAAAGGTGCGTATGGTAAAGAGGCTACACTTAAACCTGTACAAGTGGACTCGAATGGGAGTAAACTACCAGAAGATTTCATGTTAACCACAGGCAGTACAGTCAATGTGGCTGTAATCTTTGTGCCCTATAACATGCGTGAAGCAGGAATCTCACTACGTTTGAAAGCGGTACAAGTAATTAAATATGTACCTATGGAATCTAGCACGCCATTCGGTAAGGTTGAAGGTGGCTTTACATTCCAGAAAGATGATAACCCTTTTGAGGTTGTTGAAGCTAAACCTACTACCAATGTTATTGAAGGTGAGTTTGGTGATACACCTGAACCAAAGAAAGTCAGTAAAAAAGCAACACCTAAACCAAAAAAGACTGACGCTGATCTTGCATCAATCGTAGACGACTGGGACGACTAGTCCCACAAACTTAGCTAGGTATAACCGAAAAGGGGGCAACTGCCCCCCTGCTATCTCCACCCTCGGAATTAGGAATGTATTATGGATGCAGAAGTATTTTTGCGGCACGTCACAGGGGAAGACGGGTACTACTGTTTATTTGCTGTTAAGCTAGGACAAAATGACAGGCCACAAACGTTTCATACAGACTATGATTCGTTACTACAAGAAGCACGTAAGCTAGATGCTCGTGGGTATAGCCCATACTTTGCACTGGCTACGTTTGAAGAAAGTGGTACTCGTGTAGCTGACAACGTAAAACAGTTAAAGTCTTTCTTTATGGACATCGACTGCGGGGAAGGCAGAGATTATCCAACGAAGAAAGAGGGATTACAAGCCCTACAAAGATTTTGTAAGAAGGTTGAACTACCAAGACCTTTGTTAGTTGATTCAGGTAGAGGGGTACATTGTTACTGGCCTTTGTCTGAACCTGTTAGCAAAGAAACGTGGAAGCCTGTAGCCGAGCACCTTAAACAGCTATGTAAAAATCATGGGTTTATTGTTGACCCATCAGTAACTGCCGATGCGGCTCGTGTACTGCGTATACCTACTACGCACAATCATAAGACTGAACCACCAACAGAAGTAACATTCTTTAGTGAGCATGTACCAGAGTATGTGACGCTAGATGAGTTTGCTAAGTGCATTGGTGCGGATAAGGTAGAAACAAAGTCACTTGAGCCTATGCCTAACAGCGCAGTTATGGATGCGTTGATGGGAAACAAACAATTCAAATTTAAAGATATTATTGCTAGAGAATCTAGCTGTGCGCAGTTAGTTAACATAGTAGTAAATCAGGATGAGTGTAGTGAGCCTATGTGGCGAGCAGGGCTGTCTATAGCTAAGTTCTGTTCTGATGGGCAGAAAGCCGCACACGTTATGTCTAAGAATCACCCTGAGTATTCAGCAGAAGAAACACAGGATAAGTTTGACAAAATTAAAGGGCCTTATCAATGTGCACACTTTGATGAGTTCAAGCCTGATGTATGTACCAAGTGTCCGCACTGGGGCAAGATCAAGTCACCTATATCGTTAGGTGGTAGCATAAAAGAAGCTACCGAAGAAGATAATATAGTAGAAGTACCTGCACTTGATCTACCAAACACACCTACTACTACGTATGTAATTCCTACATACCCAAAGCCATATATACGTGGCGCTAGTGGTGGTGTATATATACGTACCACAGATGAAGAAGGTGATCCTACTGAGGAACTTATATACCACAACGACATTTACATCGTCAGTCGTATTGTAGATGTCGAACTAGGGGAAGTTGTGGTAATACGTTTACACCTACCACAGGACGGTGTACGTGAATTTACAGTTCCACTTACAGCAGTAACTTCAAGAGAAGAATTTAGAAAACAGATGTCCATGCAAGGCGTGGCAATAACAAAGATGGATAAACTTATGACTTATATGACTACTTGGATTAACGAGTTGCAAGCTACTACAAAAGCTGACTTGGCTCGTACCCAGTTTGGTTGGACTGATGATACACACAGTGCATTCATTTTAGGCAATCAAGAAATATCAAGAAATGGTGTAAAGAGTAACCCACCATCTAAAGCTACAGCAGGTTTGATGAGTGCGTTCAAACCAAAAGGTACGCTAGAGCAGTGGAAAGAAATGGCTAACTTCTATAACCGTGATGGCTTTGAGTTACACCAATATATAGTAGCTAGTGCTTTCGGTTCACCACTTATGGCGTTAATGCCCATCGCATGTTCGAGCTTACACGTTCATAGTAAGGAGTCTGGACTAGGTAAGACCACTGCTATGTACGTAGGAGCGTCTGTTTGGGGCAATCCAAAGACCTTAGTAGTCGAAGCAAAAGATACGCAGAATTCATTGATGTTACGTGGTGAGGTATACAAGAACTTACCTTATTACATTGATGAGTTAACAAACGCCAAGGGTGAAGAACTATCTGACTTAATATATCAACTATCTAGTGGTAGGCAACGTAACAGGATGGCAGGTAGCGCGAACACAGAGAGACATCGGGGTGAGCCGTGGAGTTTACTATCTATATCTACAGGTAACACTAGTGTCATTGAACGAATAAGTGCTTTCAAGAATGCTCCGAAGGCCGAAGCGGCTCGTATGCTAGAAACAAAAGCTGTTAAGTTATTTGATGAGACAAAGACTAAGCACCTGACTGACAAACACCAGTCTAACTCTCAAAACATATATGGGATTGTAGGCGTACCTTATCTGCAATACCTGATGCAGAACATGGATAGAGTTATAAACCTACTACAAGAAGTACAGCAGAAGTTAGATGCAGGAGCACAGCTTACTGCACAGGAAAGGCATTGGTCAGCAGGTTCTACCGTTACTGTAGCAGGGTTTATGTTGGCTAGTGAACTTGGGTTCTTAGAGTATGACAAAGAAGGCTTTTTTAGGTACGCCCTACGCTTATTAAAAGAGAATAAGACTATGGCTAGCGATATGATAGCTTCTACGGCTGACACATTGAATGACTTTGTGCACGAGCATTGGGGTAGCATACTAAAAATTAAAAGCACTGATGATATGCGTAAGAATCAGGGCAATGGTATGGACGACCTAGTTATACCTGAAGCTGATCCTCGTATTCGCTTGGTAGGTCGTTATGAGACTGACGTTAAGAAGTTATACATAATACCTAAAGTATTGAAAGCATGGGCTGCTAAACAACAGATAAATTACAGTTCATTGATAGACGAATTGAAAGCTAAGTTTAAAGGTAAGTATGAAAAGATAAGGCTTACTAAAGGTACATCAACCAAGATGCCACTAACACACGTGTTTTGTGTAGATTGTTCTGAAGTTGATTTAGACGAAGATGCTGAAACTTGATGACATAGCACCTGATGGCGTACGCATTATCGTACGTTGGGATAAGATGGGCGTTGGCGCTTCAGTCTTCGTCCCATGTATCAATGCTCGTAAAGCACGAGAACAAGTTAACGTAATATTTAAAAGAAGAGGTTGGAAATACAAAGCCCTAACCTCCATAGAGAGTAACAAGTTAGGTGTACGCTTTTGGAGGATCGTGTGATATTATAGGAAAAGAAGTAACTTCCTCCCCTTTGTTGCTTCTGTCACTCCCTTGACTCCCCTTTGTTCCGAGGCATTGGGGAGTTTTTTTATTTACTGTATTCTTTCCAACTATCCATTAAGGCTTCTCTATACATAGCAGATACAACAACTCCATTATGTTTAGTAGCCGCAGATCTATGTTGAGCTTTCACCGAAGCCTTAATATTATCACGCGATATAACAAACTTTTGACCTTTATGCCTTTTGTTAAATTCTTTTATGTCTTCCCACGTATCAGCCATTTCTTGGTAGTCTCTATCTCGTAACGCCTTGTAGTATCTACCAGTAAGTTTCTTACGCTCTTTTGCTATAGCAGTGGTGACTTTGGTGTCTCTAGCGCTCTTTTCGCTGTTAAATGCCAAGTCAGTTGGCATAAAGCCTAGGAATTTAGAGAAGATTTCACCACCTTTAATATCATCAAGCATAGGTTCACCTGCCCTAGTTAACACACCCTCATCGTAATATCGGAATGAAGTCAGCACATTTGATGCACCCGCAGGAGCAAACGACTCTGTCGCACGAAGGAAGTTACCATCCGCAAAGTCTTTCATACCCCTTTGGAATCTACTTAGAGTGCTAACAAATGGCCCACCTAAGTAGTAACCAAAGTTAGCTTCTACACTAGGATCTCGCATGTAGCGTCTTGACTGGAATATTAAATCATTTAGTTTAACACGATCAGATATAGACATGCCTGTAAGTGTAGATACCGGCCCTTTGTAGAAATCCTCTTTTATAAACTTACGTAACCTTGTATCTGCATCATCTTCGTCATCATCTAAGAATAGATCCCAAAGCGTAGATATTATGCCCCACAGGGGAGTACCACCAATACCCGCAAAAAAGGCCGCGCTTAAATGTATACCCGCTAATTGTTGTAGCCCTATTTTTCTTTCTTGTGGGGTAGAGAATATACGTAATATACCTTTTATACCCGCTTTTATCATAGCTGAGTTCATAAGCACACCATAACTCTTATACATGAGTGCCAACCTACCAACATCTTGTTTTGCTACGGGCATTGTAGTTTCTAAGGTAGAACCACCGTTGGTTTCTTGTGTTAGGTATATGGCATCCAAAGCGGCTATCTTACGTAACTCGTTTACATTTGGAGGTACGTCAATTTCTTTACCCAAACGAGGGCTGTAGTATTTCTTACCTGCCTTAAACTGTTCAGCCATTTGCTGACGTATTAAGTTGTAAGAGCCTATAATTACTGTCTGGGTGTTAAAGCGTTCACCTTGTACAAAGAAGTATGCAGACGCTCGCATTAGTTTGTCATACCTACTAGTCTTCTCGTCAACACCCAACTCTCGGTTTATGTTTGTGCCAAACAATTTACCTTGTAAATCAGCTTCTTTTATCACTGGTATCAAAGATTCTAGCTGTTCTATTTCTTCTAACGCGGCCTTTTCGTCCATAGCGTGTTCGCGTATCTTCTTCTTGTGGCTTTCTTTTAGCGTGTAGGTAGCCCCTTCACCTGTACCTTTTATATCATAAAATTCTTTTATGGACATTCTGGAGCCACCAACCATACGTGCTGATCGCATAAACTCGTCGATAGTCCTTTGTACACCAAACCGTGGCGCTAGGTACGGCATAACAAATAATGGAACCTGTGTCATGTTTACAATGGCGGATGATAAGTTAAAGCCTAGTGTGTACAAAAACGCTACTTGGTTTGCATGTTTAATAAAGTATTCTTTACCCTTATCTTTAGCTCCCATCAATGCAAAATTGGCGTGGTCTTGTATGAGCGCATCTCTGACAGCATTAATTTTAGCGTTGTCTGGTTCCTCTTTGCTTAACTCTGTCGCCCTATCAGTAATATCTCTAACTGCCATACGAATCTCTGCGGCTGATCTTATTTTAGCGGCTTGTAAAGCCAAAGATTTACCCTTTGTCTGCGCGGCAGTCATCACATTTTGGTCGTAACCAAAGTCTCCCTTACGTGCAATTAGTGAACGCACAAAAGAATTCTCTGGAGTTGTAGCGGCATACATGCGAATCACTTGGTCTTGTATAGATTCCGAAACGTTCTCTTTCTGTAACATGTCCAATATATCTGATACAAATGTACCACTAGGAGATTTCTCAAACAAAGGTCTTGTAAGTTCTCCATTAAATTTACTGATAGTGGAGTTATCTACGTCAGGGTCAGCTTCTAGTCTTTCCACCATAGCATCGCGTTGCGCTACATGTTCGTATGTAAGTAAGGCGTTCTCAACACCAAGTGCTTCACCTGTCTTAGGGTCTCGTCTTGTATAAGTAAACCATATTCTAAACTCACCATCGTCCCGCACTAATGGAAAGTAGTTTTTTATTTTAGCTTTGGATAGCAGTTTTCTGTTTATATCCCGTAATAACTTCCTACCTGCCTCGTTACCTGAATCTTTTATAATTCTATCAGTCTCAACGTCCATAGCTTTTTCAATGTCGTTAAATGTAGAAGCGTAATAACTTTTTTCCCTGTTATATTGTTCTTTCATTTTTCGTTGTACGTCAATTGGGAACTCGTTTAGTTCGCGTTGTAACTCATCAAATACTTCTGCTAGATCTACAGTTTCAAGTGTTTTACCTTCGTAGTCTGAACGCTTGCCGAAAGGGTCTACGTCATAGATGGTAGCACCGTAGTCTGGGCTGTAAACAATACGGTTAAATGCAGCAAATACTTTTGCGCCTACACCTTCAAAAAACTTTCTTTGTTGTTCTATAAACTTGTCGCTTCTAGCAATAGCGGCATCACTACTCCCGCGCTGTTTGTTTATCTCCCTATGTAGCTTGTGTCCCAGATCTCCAAAACCTGTTACAGTAGCTATATCTGCCAGTGTGGAAAGGTGTATGAACTTAGCGAAGTTTCTAAGGCCTCCACCTCGGGCTTTCATGTTCTTCCAAAAGTCTGACATTCCGGGTTGATGTTCTTTTACTTCAAGACGCGCTTCTTCTAATCTATCTGTTGTAGATTTAGCCATCTCTCTTATAGAACCTCTATCGGAACGTACATACCTAAAGTTAGGATCTAGGTTAGGTTCTAGTATAGCTTCTGCTAATCTATCTATTTCTTGTAAAGCGCTACCTAATTGTCTAGGTGGATCTCCACGCAACATACGTAAAATGTTTTTAATGATATTGATAAATTTATCTAGCGCCGTGTATTCTTTACCATCTACTTTAATCTTACCTAATTCTTTTCTAAACACACGATTGTTAAGCCCTTCAGCTAAAAACTCATGTATGTCTGTCGTGCCGTATGCAGTGCCTAACTTACCTTCAAGGTCATTGAACAGCTTGTATAGAGCCTTGACAGCAGGAGAGTTAGGATTCTTCTCTATGGCTACTTCACTCAATGCGTGACTAGTTTCGTGCAATACAAAGTGCGTAGTTGTGTTGAAACCTTCTTTTAAGGTTATGGTATCTGTTCTGTAGTCATAGTATGCAAATGGCACTTCATCAGCGTTTTTATAAGCCTGTGGATACCTTTTAACAGTTTCTTCACCAGTTACAAATTCTACTTTTGTATCAGCTATCTTGTTAGCAAAGTTTCTTGCGTTAGCTCGTAACTCAGAACTCTCTGCAGTTTTCGCTAGTTCTAACAATGCTTCTTTTAACTTGTTTGCACGTAGTAACTTATCTACTTTGTCAGATACCATACGTAGTAATACCTTGGCATCTGCTTTGGATATTTTAGCTTCTCTAACTACCTCACCTTCGTACTGCTTACCTACAGTAGTTATGTCTTCTTTAGTAGCTTCATTTAGCATGTACTTTGAGCCGTAGTCATCAAGCATGCGTCGCAATGCGCCATAAGATACCCCAGTGTCCTTCCACTTTTTGGCTATCTGTTGCATCACCTCTACTTTTATTTCGCGCTTGGCCTCTTCTACTTTTCTTTTATCTACAGCCTCTTGGTCTATCTCAACTCCTTTTTTAGCTGGCTCCGCTTTAGGCTGTGCTTTAGCTTTAGGCTGTGCTTTAGCTTTAGGCTGTGCTTTAGGTTTAGGTTGTGCTTTAGCTTTAGGCTGTGCTTTAGGTTTAGGTTGTGCTTCAGCTTTAGGTTGTGCTTTCTTCCTAGTTACCTTAGCCTTACGCGTCTTAACAGCTTTTTTAGCTGTGTCCGCAGTCTCTTTCTTAGCAGCAGCTTTTTCAGATTTTTCTTGCGCCGCTTTAGCATCTGCTTCACGCAACTGTTGTACCTTAGTACGTAGGGCTTTGTTAGTTTCTTGACTTAAATTCTTTTTAGCCCATGCCAAGACCTTAGCGGCTTTTTTAGGAGTTAGCCCTCTAGTGGTTATTCCAGCAGTTTTAATTGGGTTATTGTTAGGGCTAGCTACTTGATATGTGGCATGTAACAAAGCGCTCATTGGGCTATCAAATTTCTGCATGTAAATAGATACTTCTTTAACATCTGCAGGTATAGCACGTTCTAAGGAGTCATCTTGAATTCTTTTTGTGGTTGGTAGGTCGTATACATTTTTTAATGCTCTACGATCTTGATTTAGTTTTCTGTGTTCAGGAACTAGCGTACTGCTAGTAGGGTACTTTACTAGGTCTACTTTTCTACCAGAATCTAGAACACGCTCTTTTGTGGTGGGTGTATCAATTAACGGAGCTTCAACAGGCTCCATCGTAGCGGGTCTGACTGGTTTTGTTCGGAGGCGTGGAGCCCCTAGTTGTAGTTCCTGTTGACTACCTAGTGCAAAGACTGGCTCTCTTTTTCGTCTAGTAGATCTTCTAGTGTTACGCTTACGACCATCCAATCTTCCTTGGAGAGGCTTTCCAGCGCTGGGGGTACCATCAGCACGTCTCTGTCCCATGAATTCTGAACGACTTTGAATGCGGTCTCTAGTTCTTCTCTCGTCAGGTGTTCTAGCAGTTTGCTTTCCAACATTTCCGATTTGCTCCTTTATCTTAGCTTCTAATTTACTAAGATCTGAGTCAGAAGGCAAGAAAGGTTGTCTACTTTCCATCTCTTGTAGTTCGGCAGGGAACATATCCATTTGTTCAGTATTGCGGTTTTTCCTAGCAGCTTTTTGCCTATCGTCAAATTGTTTTTGTTTCGCCGCTTCTGTAACACGCTGTGGCTTTTCTGCACGCTGAGTACGTTGGTATGATTCCAAACTAGCCACTTCAGCCTTGGTTGCTTTTGGGTTTCTGTAGCCGTCTTGTTGCAGGGCTTTTTCAAACTTCTTAGTTAACGCTCTAGAATTAGTGGTGGTAGAAGAATCTAACACTCGGTTAAGTATCGTTCTTCTATTTATCATAGTGCGCTCTTCTCGAGCCCTATCTCTAGCCGTATCTATTTTACGTGTAGAGTCTATTTTATCTTGCTCCACCATAGATTCTAGTTCGGCGGTTTCTAGCTCGTCTATCATATCCCGTGTACTAGTATCGCGCTCAGTCAACGGTTCTTTTAAATCTTGAACAGGTTTTGGGGGCCCTTGTTTATCACGTTCTTCTTGTTCAGCGACATTTAATTCTTCTGCAAACATATCGCCCTGTATATCATCACGCTCTTCTCGGGCTTTTTCTTGTCGCTCATCAAACTTTCTTTGTTCTACACGTTCTTCAGTAGTATCAATACTATCGTCTGTTACTTTAGCTCTTCTACCTTTTCTACTTAAAACGTCTTTAAGTCCCTGTACTATAGCACCAGAACCAGCGCCATAAGAGCCTTCTTCTAGCACGCCCATATTAATAAGTTCTTGTTCGGGGTCGTACCCTGCTTGTACTAAGTTTTGTAGTATAGCGGCAGATGCTTCTTGGCCACCTTCTATTATGCCCGTACCGACCATACGTTGTAATCTAGTAACAATCCCGTTAACAGTATCACTGTCTATCCTACTTACCAGTTTGTCCATTACATCAGACAATCCCGGAATTTTTAGCCTAGTAGCAAGCCTTCCGAGAGGTATCATTTCGGTTAGACCAACACCTACACCTTTCAGGGCGGCTAAATTACGCTCTTCTTCGGTTGCACCTGCGGCTCTAGCACGCTCACTAGATTCTCCCGCACCTGCTGCACCTGACACTACACCTGCTATTGGTATGGCTGCAGGGCCCGCAAACGCTGCAGGTACAAGTCCTAATATAGAACCAACACCTTGGCCTAAGTTATACGCTATAGAATCTTCGTCTACGTTATCAAAAGAAAGGGCTTCTTGAGTTGCTAGGATCTTTTTGCGTGCGGCAAGTTCTGCCTCTTCTTCAAGAGGAGCAATAGCGCCTAGCGCGGCTGAACTATATAAACCCACAGCACCCGTGGGTATACCTTTAAAGAAGTTACCAATCACACCAGTCTCTTCCTCACGTCCCACTTCTAAAGATGGGTACTTCTTGCGCTGTAGTTCGTTGTAGGCTTTTTCATAGAGCTCGCTTAGTTCTCTAGCTTCGCTCTCCAACCCTTGCGCCTTGGCGTTGTTATACGCACTTCTTATGTCTTGTAAGGTAGCCATTTGTTACCTACTTTAAACTTTCTACTAGGTCTTCACCTTTTTCACCAAGATCTATATCGCCGTCTAAAATGTCAGGCTCAGTTTTCGGGTTCGTAGAACTCAGATCACTTTCCTCAAAATTAACATTGTAAAGTTTACCTATCTCGGCCATTACCAATTTACGTGTAGGCTCAGCAACTGTGCCTGAAATTAAATTAGCTAGCGCTATTATCATGTCGTATCTTTCTCGATCGTCTAGTTTACTCAGGTCTAGATTATCAATTTCCACCTGTCTACTTTCCAAGAATTTTTGCTTCTCTTTTGCTCGTTCAGCGTCAATTTTTTCCAACATTCCAAGCAAATAGTTTTTGGTGTCTATGTTCTTCATTTCTAGACGGAAATTTTGCTGTTCACTTATACCTGCAGCTTTAAGTGCCGCGCTAATACGCTCAGCGTTTTGCTCCATGTACATTTGCGTTTGTCCAAGCAACAGTTCTGCGTTTTGTGCGCCTATGTTTGCAAGTGATTGTAGTGCAGCTACTTTAGTGTTTTGGCTAAGTTCAACTGCTTTAGCAACCTGATTATCGGCTTTCTCCAACGCAGCTACCTTAGTATCAAATCGTTGTTTATATTGGTCTATCTTGTTTTGTTTAAACTCTAAAGTTTTTTCATTCTGAGTTCTTGACGCATTTGCAATACGTCTACCTAGCCCACTACCTGCACGCATATCTTGTAGCATCTGTGCACGTTGTACTTCAGGAGACATCTGACGGTCTTGCTCTTTAGCTAAGTCATCTTGTAAACCTTTTAAACCCATTTCTCCTGTTTTGGGGTCTTGGCCTTTATCTAAATCAGCTATGCCGTAGCGCTCATCAAACCTTTTCTGCGCTACGTCTTGTATACCACCCTCACCAAATACATCCTTCTTAGCCATATCTCCAAGGGTACCCATAGTATCCTCACCGACAGCATCACTAGCCATATTAGACTTTATAGCAGTTTGTTGTTCTGGGGTTATCGCGGTATCCATCCCCGCAATTTTTTCAAGCACCGCAGTAGTGTCGGTCATTTGAGGCCCGCCTTGATTGCTACTCATAGCAGACAAAACTTTTTCGTACATAGGATCTTTTTTATATTCCTGACCTCTAGCTATTTCAGCAGATGTTACCACTGGCCCCGGGGTTGTGCTAGAGGTGTCCTGCAAAGAGTTAGGGTCTACATCTAGACTTTTTAACTCTTTTTGAAGTCTTTCTATTTCTTTCTGAACTTGTATTTTTTCGCTAATTATGTCACGAGTGGGTTGCTGAGGGAATTTTGCAAGTTTTTCCCGCTCCTGCTTTAACCTCTGCATTAGACTATCTTTGAGTACCGCTTTCTTTGCTGGATCTGTTGACCCACCTTCAGAAAAACCAACAATACCCCCGCTAGCCATCATAGGAGGACGACCACCAGCCATAGCGGGTAAGCCACCCATAGGAGGTTTGGGAGCGCCACCCATAGGAGGACGACCACCAGCCATTGGCATAGGAGGTTTAGGAGCGCCACCCATAGGAGGACGAGCACCTGCAATACCACCTTGTTGCGGCGGGCGTTGAGGTTGACCTTTTTGCGCGGCGCGTTGCGCCATTATACCCGCAGTCTGATTGGTCATTTCATTCTGCGTCATACCCATGACTTTTTGTTCTAGCTGGTCTTTAATAGTGTTAGGATTTTGCTGTTGCGCCATTTGCAGTTCTTTGAGCGCCGTGTCTTTTTCACGAGCTATTTTTTGAGTAGCCATAACGTCAAGTAGATCTTTAGATACAGTGCTAGTTTTACCTCGCATCTGCATACTATCTGCTTTATCGTTAACCTGTTGGTCAATGTTTCCCATTATGCCTAACATTATGTAGTCTCCGTATTTATATTAGTGGGATCTTGTTGGTACCCGAAAAGTTTTAGTAAGTATTCCATGCCAGCCTGTCCTTGCTGAAGCTCTCCTAACGCGCTGGGCTCTGTGTAGCTAGTAGTCCTAGCCGAAACTGGTAGCCCCTGTAGCAATGACTGCATGTACTGCACCATCTTAGCGTCGTAATCACGTTCTTCTCTAAACTGTCCGTAGTCCGCAGCTATACCTTCAGAAGCTATATCACGTTGTGTTTGACCTGCATTCATTTGTGCTGCTAGGGTATCAAAACCATACTGATTAATGTTTTGTTGGTTTTGTTGCGCTCTATCCATAGCTTGAGTGAAGCCTTGCGCTCGCTGTGTCGCTGCCATGTCACCGATACTTCTAGTTAGGTTGTTAGCAGCTTCGGCACGCAGTAGTGCGTCTCTTGAACCACCGAAAGCGCCCGCACTAGTTAACGCTTGTCTATTTTGTAGCTGAGTAATCTGGTCTTGTCTGCGCATATCAGCAGCGGTGCGATCAATAACATTCTGCTCATAAGGGTTCATAAACCTAGTTGCATCATTAGGGTCAAATGCACCCATTTGTTTGGTTACAGAACTACTACTTAGTGGGTTGTTTAGAGCCATAACACCGGTCATAGCCTGATCTTGCAAAGTGCTAGTTCCCGCAGTTAGCGGGCCAGTGTATGCTTCATACGGACTTTCAGCTTCTGCCCTACCATAAGATAGCATGTCAGTTACATAATCACCTGCCCAGTTTGCAAGTGCTCCCGACTGCCCTACCTCCTGACCTACTGGAGTTTCTTCTTGAGCATCGTATGTGCCTGTTGGCCCACCTTCAGAAAAACCAACAATGCCACCGCCAGCCATTTTAGGCATAAACTTTTGCGGATCTATTTGTTTACCTTGTTCTGGATTACCTGTGCGTGCTGTACGAACATTATCCATCATATTATGTAGCTGTTGTGCACCTGCATCAGAGTTACCATTACCTAGGTGACTTACTACATCTGCAGGTACTACAAACTCACCATCGCTCAAACGTGCTTCTTGCTTACCATCAATACGTGCAGGTACTTTGTCAGCCATGCCATCAGTCTTACCACCTAAGTAGTAACCATTATTAAACAACTGACCACTTTGCATAGAGGCTAGACCCCCACCAGCATACTTGCGTACACTACCACCCATAGCCATACCACTGGTATCATCTGCAGCAGGAGCAGGGTTCATAATTGATTCGATTTCTTCTGGACTCTTACCTTCCATCTCTAGCTTTTGTCTCTGAGATTTTTTCTCTGCGTCAGCTACGGACATGGGAGTAAACTTTTCTTCTTCAGGTTTAGCGTATATGGTGTCTGTAAAGTAACGTCTGCCTTTACCTCCGGGCCTACGTTCATACCCGCGCTTATAGCGATCTCCCCCAAAACGCTGTGAGTTTAGTTCAGCATCACTCATTTCTTCTAAACTGTCCGGGTCGCTAAAATCGCCCTTCATCATTTTCTTGTCGCCAGTAAGATCTTGAGTAGTTAATATGCCTGATCTACTTCCTTCTGTGCGATAGTCCTTATCTTGATCTACACGTTTTCTTACTTTCTGAAGCCTATCAATACCACCCTGATACCCTACTTCAGGGCGGTTTGGCTGTGTGTATTTGCTTATCATAGACGCAGCGCCTATGTTTAGTAGCTGCCCTACAGGATCATTGGGATCACCCATTCGTTCTAGTATGCCATCGCCAAGATCTAGAACCGAGCCACCAATACTAGTTAACAGGTCGCCTATAGTGCCTGTAAGACTATTGTTTTGCCCCGTACTACCTTGAGTTAGCGAGTTGTCTTGATTACCATGCACAGCTGCAGCACTAGAACCGCCGCCCGTGGACTCTTGGACTACTCCTGTACCACCTAAATACGTTGACATTACTTATCTCCAATAATTTTAAGTATTTCGTCAGTCTTATCTTTAATCATACCACCTTTCGCACGCCTTTGTTGTGGCAGTATTATATCATTTAAAAAGTTATCTCCATACATAGAAGCACTTTCATAAAACCCTTTTTGCTGGTCAGTAGCGAACACATTATCGCCAGCGAAATCATATATGTAATCTATGTTGGTTAGCGGTGCTTGTTGTTCCGTAACCTTACGCTCTTGTTGCATGGCTCTAACCAACTCTTCACGCTGTCTTTCTTCTGTTTGCGCGGTTAACATGTTTTGGAATTCAGTTTGCATGTTTAGCTGCGCTTCTAAATTTTGTTGGCGTTGCTGCTCTAATTGCTGTTCAAACTCCAATTCAGCTTGTTCTTGTTCTGCAAATAACCCCGTGGCAGGAGTAAACTGAGAATCCGCAATGGTAGAATAATCTCCAGTATCTACCACATCCTGCATAAATCTTATGTCTTCACTGTCAAATGTACCATCATTATTAACATCATACAACGCATTATATTCATCCGTCGCAGCTTCTAAATACGATTCTGCTAGATTAACTTCTTCTTGTGTTAATTCGTTAGCAGGTTTTCCTATTAAGTTGGCTAATACTTGTATCTCTCCGCTAACCGATTCTATGTCTCCTCGAGTAGCCAAATCCTGCAATTGCCCTTGAATATTTTTAATATCCGTCTGAGCTGTAGTAATAGCGTCCTCAGCCGTATCTAGATCCGCCTGTGTAGCTGTGCCGCTTTCCAGTAATGAACTATAATTATTCTCTGCAGTAGCCAATCTATCAGTAGCTGCAGTCAAATCAGTTTGCAATGTGTCTACTGTGTCTTGAGCAGCTTTAGTTGCAACATCAGCTTGTAGGGTAGTAATATCTTGTTGGGCAGTACCTAAATCAGTTCTTAGATTAGTAACATCTGTTTGTGCTTGTGCTACTGCCTCCTCTGCTTTGTCTAGATCCGCCTGTGTAGCAGTACCGCTTTCTAGCAATGAAGCATAATTATTTTCTGCAGTGGTTAATCTAGTTTCAGCAGCTTCTAAATCAGTCTGCGCAGCTTTAGTTGCAACATCAGCTTGTAGCGTAGTAATATCTTGTTGGGCAGTACCTAAATCAGTTCTTAGATTAGTAACATCTGTTTGTGCTTGTGCTACTGCCTCCTCTGCTTTGTCTAGATCCGCCTGTGTAGCTGTACCGCTTTCTAGCAATGAAGCATAATTATTTTCTGCAGTGGTTAATCTAGTTTCAGCAGCTTCTAAATCAGTCTGCGCAGCTTTAGTTGCAACATCAGCTTGTAGGGTAGTAATATCTGTTTGCGCAGTACCCAAATCAGTTCTTAGATTAGTAACATCTGTTTGTGCTTGTGCTACTGCCTCCTCTGCTTTGTCTAGATCCGCCTGTGTAGCTGTACCTGATTCTTGTAAAGATAGTAACGTAGCTTCTGCAGTAGTCAGTCTAGTTTCAGCCGCTTCTAAATCAGTCTGCGCAGCTTTAGTTGCAACATCAGCTTGTAGGGTAGTAATATCTTGTTGGGCGGCAGTTACTTTACCTTGCTCAGTTTCTAAGGCAGTTTCTAAATCACTAATGTCGCCTTTTGCAATTTCTATGGCTATTTCAGCCGTGTCTAGATCGCCTTGTGTAGCCGTGCCGGTTTCTAGCAATGAAGCATAATTATTCTCTGCAGTAGTCAATCTGGTGGTAGCTGCAGTCAAATCAGTTTGTAGCTGACCTACTTTAGTCTCAGCGTCAGTTAATCTTCCTTGGGCAAGCACTAGGTCAGCTTGTTCGGCTTTTGTACCTAACGAAGTCGTTATTTCAAGTAGTTGTTCTTGTGCCTGTGCTAAATTGTTAGTAGCCGTTTCTAAATTAGTTTCTAGAGTAGATACTCTGCCAGTAGCTGCAGTCAAATCAGTTTGCAGAGTAGAAACTTTACCCTGTTCAGTTTGTATATCAGCTTCTGCTTTATCTAAATCAGCTTGTGTAGCTGCACCTGATCCTTGTAAAGTTACTAACGCAGCTTCTGCAGTAGTCAGTCTAGTTTCAGCAGCTTCTAAATCAGTTTGTAGCGTATCTACATTACCCTGTTCAGTTTGTAAATCAGTTTGTAGATTGGTTATATTAGTTTCAGCGTTGGCAATTCTAGATTTAGCATTATCTAAATCAGTTTGCGCTGCTTTCTTACCTACTTCTGTCTGTAAATTTGTAAGATCATCTTTTGCAGTAGTTAAATCGCTCTCCGCACTAGTGATGCGTCCAGTTAGGGAAGTAATATTGTCTTCTGCAGTATTTAATCTTCCTTCAGCGCTAGTTAACCTTCCTTTAATGGTATCAACATCTGTTTGTGCTTGTTTTACTGCCGTCTCTGCTTTATCTAAATCAGCTTGTGTAGCTGCACCTGATCCTTGTAAAGCCGTTAACTCACTTTCAGCAGTGGTTAATCTAGTTTCAGCAGCAGTCAAATCAGTTCGTAGATTAGTAATGTCTGTTTGAGCTTTATCTACATTATTCTGTTCAGTTTCTAAGTCAGACTGTAAAGTATCTATCTCGAGTTCAGCGTCAGTAACTCTAGTTACAGCCTTATCTAAATCATCTTGTGTTCCGGATAAAGATGTCTGTATTTTCGCAATATCGTTTTGAGCTTCGGATAGGTTAGTTTCAGCAGTTGATAAGTCTAGTCGTAAATTAGTAACGTTATCTTCAGCAGTAGTTAATCTACCAGTAGCTGCGGTCAAATCAGTTTGTAGAGTAGAAATATCACCTTGCGCGGTAGTTACTTTACCTTTCTCAATTTCTAAGTCAGACTGTAGGTTAGTTATATTTGTCTGCGCAGCACCCAAATCAGTTTGTAACTTATCTACATTATCCTGTTCAGTTTGTATATCAGCTTTTGCTGCGTCGAGTTGTTCTTTAGTAGCACTTGTATTTTGTAAGGTTGTTAATTTACCTTCAGCAGTGCTTAACCTAGTAGTAGCTGCGGTCAAATCAGTTTGCAGCGTAGAAACTTTACCCTGTTCAGTTTGTAAATCAGTTTCTAATGTGGATACTCTGTCAGTAGCGGTTGTTAGCGCGTTTGTAGTATTTGTTAAAGTTTCATCTAGATTTTCAACATCAGTTTCTGCCTTATCCAGCCTCTGCTCAGCGGCATTCATTTCACTTTCTAGAGTTTCTACTTTACCCTCTGCAGTAGCTAATCTTAGTTTAGCGGCCTCTAAATCTTCCGTGCTGGCTTTTGTACCTACTAGAGTCTGTAAATTCGTGATGTCACCGGTTATGGTGGATATACTAGTTTCAGCCGTGCTTAATCTTTGCTTAGCAGTTTCTAATTCTTCTTTTGTAGCAGCGTTGCCAAGATCTAATTGTGCTTGAGCTAAGCTCAATTCAGCGCTGGAAAGTCTTCCTAACGCGCCTTGTAGGCTAGTTATGTTTTCTTCAGCAGTGCTTAACCTAGTAGTAGCTGCGGTCAGGTCGGTTTCTAGAGTAGATACTCTGCCAGTAGCTGAAGACAAATCAGTTTGTAGCTTATCTACATTATCCTGTTCAATTTTTATATCAGCTTCTGCTGTATCTAAATCAGTTTGTGTAGCTGCGCCTGATTCTTGTAAAGTTTTTAACGCAGTTTCTGCAGTAGTTAATCTACCAGTAGCTGCCGTCAAATCAGTTTGTAGCTGTGAAACTTTACCCTGTTCAGTTTGTAAATCAGTTTGTAGAGTATCTACCTCAGCTTCAGCGTCGGTAATTCTGTCTTTAGCACTATCTAAATCAGTTTGCGCTGCTTTCTTGGTAAGTGATGTTTGTATTGCATTTATATCAGTTTGCGCTTTAGTTACCTTACCTTTTTCTGTATCTAGCGCAGTTGTTAGCTCTTTAATATCTTTTTCTGCAGCATCAATTAGTGTGTTCGCGTCATCAATTTGTTTAGATGTGGCGGCGCTGTCTAACTTAGTTTCTGCATCAGCCAACCTACCTTCAGCGGCATCCATTTCTTGTTCTAGGGTGGATACTTTACCTTCTGCTGTAGTAAGTCTAGTTGTGGCATTATTCAAAGACTCTACAGACGCTTTTTGACCCAGCGAAGTCTGTACGGTATCCAACGTAGTTTCTGCCGTATCTAACCTACCTTCAGCGGCATCCATTTCTGTTTCTAGGGTGTCAATGTCATCCTCTGCAGTAGTTACTCTTGCAACAGCATTATTTAAGTCTGTTTGTAATTTAGTAACTTTGCTATTAGCGTTGGATAAATCAATTTGTAGCTGTGAAACTTTACCCTGTTCAGTTTGTAAATCAGTTTGCAGAGTAGAAACTTTGCCCTGTTCAGTTTGTAAATTAGTTTCTAAGGTAGATACTCTGCCAGTAGCTGCAGTCAAATCAGTTTGCAGAGTAGAAACTTTACCCTGTTCAGTTTGTAAATCAGTTTGTAGCTTATCTACATTATCCTGTTCAGTTTTTATATCAGCTTTTGCTGCGTCGAGTTGTTCTTTAGTAGCACTTGTATTTTGTAAAGTTGTTAATTTACCTTCAGCAGTGCTTAACCTAGTAGTAGCTGCGGTCAGGTCGGTTTCTAGAGTAGATACTCTGCCAGTAGCTGAAGACAAATCAGTTTGCAGAGTAGAAACTTTACCCTGTTCAGTTTGTAAATCAGTTTGCAGAGTGGAAACTTTACCCTGTTCAGTTTGTAAATTAGTTTCTAAGGTAGATACTCTGCCAGTAGCTGCAGTTAAATCAGTTTGTAGAGTAGAAACTTTACCCTGTTCAGTTTGTAAGTCACCTTCTATAGTAGTTATATTATTTTCCGCAGTAAGCAACCTACCTTCAGCGGCATCCATTTCTGTTTCTAGAGTGCCAATGTCATTTTCCGCTGAGCTAACGCGAGTTAAAGCGGCGGTTAAATCTGCTGTAGACGCTTTACTTGCTATATCATTCTCTAGCTGAGCAATGGTTGTTTTCATGCCAGAAACATCATTTTGCAAAGTGCTAATGTTGCCGTTTATAGTAGTTATATTAGTTTCCGCAGTGGTTAACCTAGTAGTAGCTTCGGTTAAATCATCTTCCAGATCATCAATATCACCTTGCGCGGTAGCTACTTTACTTTGCTCAAGTCCTAGATTAGTCTGTAAAGTAGAAATATTACCTTGAGCGGTAGTCAAACTACTTTCAGCGCTAGTTAGGTCTATTCTTAGATTACTAATGTCTGTTTGCGCTTGTACTACTGCCTCCTCTGCTTTATCTAAATCAGCTTGTGTAGCTGCACCTGATTCTACCAAGGAAGCATAATTATCCACTACGGTAGTTAATGTATTAGTAGCTGCGGTCAAATCAGTTTGTAGAGTAGAAATATCACCTTGCGCGGTAGTTACTTTACCTTGCTCAGTTTGTAAGTCAGACTGTAGCGTAGATACATTACCCTCTGCAGTAGTTAATCTGGTAGTAGCTGCAGTTAAATCAGTTTGTAGAGTAGAAATATCACCTTGCGCGGTAGTTACTTTACCTTGCTCAGTTTTTAGGTCAGACTGTAAATTATCTATATCGGTTTCAGCAGTGGATAATCTTTGATTTGTGCTATTTAGAGCGGATTGGCTTGCTGTTCTCGACAGCGTCCGATTTATAGTGGCAATGTCCGATGTAAGTCCAGTAATCGCATCAGCGTTCTGTTTAGCTGCAGCAAAAAGTCCTGTGGCTGTACCGTTATTATTTTCGGCAGGTTTTCCTATATTATCGTCCAAAAACTGCTGTATTTGATTTATACTAAGTCCCGCTAACTCTAAATCACGTAAAATACCTGAACCATCTTCTCCAATAGCCCCCAGAGTTGTTAGTATATCTGAATCACCTGCTTCTATTCTTGCGTATAGCCCTGTAGCCGTACCATCATTATCTTCAGCCGATTTACCAATTTGATTTAGTACATCATTGGTTATGGTGTTATTTATAGAATCTACAGCAAGGGTCAACTTGTTATCAAAAGTGTTGAATTGCATGTCTGCATCTAGCTGAGTTTTCCTTAGTTGACCTAACAACGTATCACCATCCAAAAACACCATATAGTCTCTTACGCGAGTTCTTTGCTCTGCCCCAAGAGATTTATATAGGTTGTCAACATCCCCCACACCAATGTATCCATTTTCATTAAAGTCCGCTACAGGGTCGTATCTAGGATCGTTTCTGTTTGGGACGGGCCCATCAGCTAGAATCGACTGCATGTAGTTTATACGTTGTATAATTGCGTTATCTTCAGGATTAATGCTAGGAGCAGCAGGGAAATACGTGTTTATTATTTCGTCTTTTACTCTAGTTGCCTCACTAGTAGCAAGACCTCTAGCGCTGGCTATGTCCGCGTCTAACTTAGTTTGCACCGCTAATAAAGCTGCTTCACGCTCAATACCTTCTAGTTTAGACGCGTTGTATACATCTAAAAAATGCCCTGTAGGTGCGGTCTTCCAATCTGGATCACCGTTTGCTTTATATTTTATGGTGCCATCGGCGTTTATCTTATACTCGCCCGGAACACCAATAGTAGTTTTTAAGGCACTAACTTTTTCATCCATAGTAGAGTTTAAAGCGGTCTCAAACGCAGCAATGTCCGTGTAATCGCCTAGTATTTCCTCCCTAGCGCTTGATTCGGCAGCTATAGCGGTTTCTATAACTAAGTATACGCCCGAGGCTTTCTTTTCGTCCGTAGCAGGGCTACCTAAGTTTGTAGCCAAACTGGCTATTGTTGTGTCCTGCGCAGTGTTGGCTGCTTTATATGCAGCTTCAACGCTTGCTACCGCTTGATCTGTAGTAGTTTGACCTGCGTCTAGTTCTTTTAGAACCTTAAATATGCCAGATTCTTTGCCCGCCTCATTACTACCCAATAAATCTGTTATTGCCGCTCTAGCGTTAGCATCAGCCACGCCTTGATTTGTTAACGCTGTATTTAACGCTTCAACGGCGTTGGCTAGGTTGGTCGCCGCGTCGCTATCGCCTGATGCTATGTCTGCTGATAAGTTTTTAAGTAGTAAATATATGCCTGACTCGTCACCTTCTACACTGCTACCTAGAGCCTCAGATACCTCACCTGTAGCTAAAGTCTCTAAAGAACCGTCATCTACTAATTTTTGCACTACCGCAGCAGCAAAATTGGCCTGTGCTGTAGCGTCTTGGAATGCAGCATCTACAAGGTTCTTTACTTGGTTTGGAATACCGCTAATACTGGTATCAGCTAAAAGTATTTCTAAAACCTCCTGTGCTGTGGGAGAATCGGGGCGGGCTTGCAAATCTGCAATTGCGGTGTTGATTTTATCAATTTCTGCTTGTGTCATAAGTGATCCGCCAAGTTCTTCCACTATATTTGTGGGTACGTGATTATCCTCATTATACTGTGCCAACAGGCTTTGTTCTCTTAGTGGCAATCCAGCCACATAAGCGTCTATTACATCTTGTGTAAGTGTAGACTCTCCAGTCTGCGCGTCAATAAACGTAGCATCTAGTGGTACAATGCCATCTCGCATGTCTTCTAGATGCTTTATTATGTCATAGTTTTGTGCTGTTGTGCGACCTGTCCCAAGTTTGTCTTCTCCATAACTATCTACTACGTAATCGGTCAGCCTATCGGACAGATTAACTGTAAGTCCGGGAGCACTAAATTGATCTTGCATGGTAAGCGCAACTTCTATGTCTGATCCGGAAGGTTCAAACCCTATGTATTCATACGCTCTTTCCGCTTCCAAAACAGTTACATAGTTTTCATCGTCTACTGTGTTCATAACTGCATTGTATACCTGTGGAAAGTCCATAGAGCTTACCCCTATATCCGTAAGTAGGGCGTTTGTAGTTAGAACGTCTTTATTTTCTATAGCCACTTTTAGCGGTTCATATTGAGTAACAAGTGTGTTAGCAATAGGATCGTTACTATCACCGCCAAAAACGTCGTTTAGGGGAGTAGATAACCCCATTACAGTTGCAGATGTAGTTGTTCCCGCTATAAACCCTAAAGTACCAGACCTTGCAGCCTCTCCTAGTGGGTCTATATCTGTAAATCCTAGACCATACAAATAACTCGATGTAACTAGTGCTCCTCCACCCTCTGTAAAGAACTCACCGGCACCTTCAGCAAGAGATGTTCCAACAAGATTTCCAACGCGTAGCATCTTGTCGCCTGTAAGTTCTATGACTTCTGAAGCGCTTTCACCTAGTATTTGTCTATCTAATTTAAAGGTAAACTTGTTAGTACCTGCCATTATTGCCACAGTGGTGGTAGCAGCGTCGTAAGCACCTTTAACAGAATGGTAGTCTATCTCATCCTCAGTGTAGAGAATTGGCCCACCCGCATTTTGGGATTGTATATTTGCGTTTTCTAATGTGTTTCTTATAGTTGATTCTGCCTCTGACCATGTAGAACCAAACTCTACGCTAGCGTCACCTGTAATACCTATTTTAAGTGTAATGTCTTTAGCAATGTCAGGACTAAACTCCTTAACAACTCTACCTGCGCCTCTAGCTATTAATACTTCCCATCCTATTTCGGCTAACTCTTCTCGAACTACCTCTTTGTAAAACATAGTCGGAAATTCAACAGCCGCACCAAACACCGCTTTAACATTTGCCCAAGCACCTTGACCTTCCGCTTCGTTCATCCTTGCGTACATAGCGTCACGTTCGTCCGTATAGGTAGAAGATAAATATCCTTCAGACACATCAATCAACATGTCAACTGTATTGCTAAACTCATTGTTTGTTATTGACTCTAAACCTATGTCTTTGTAAAGAGTCTCTGTATGTTTAACTCCCGCAAGTCTTGCTTCTTCATATAAATCTGGGTGCTCGTTTTCCATCATATAGACAAAACTTTGTGCCCAAGGTGCAGAAGCAAAAAGCTGTACATCGGTGTAAAAGTTAACGTCACTATCTACTATGTCATTTTCTATAGCTAGCTCGACCAACTTATCTCTGTATGCTTTCTCTCCCTCCATTTGCGCTGCTATAACCTCATCACTAACAGCTAGTGACCTAAACGCAGTATTTCCGTAACCAAAAAACGCTGCCGAAGTAGAAACAAATTTTGCTGCGTCATCTACAGCGTCTATGCCATATTCAAGTTGGTTTTTATATACGCCTAAACGATTGTTTTGCCACCACGATCTTTCGTCTTCAGGTATGTCTTCTATTTCTTTAATTTTATCTTGCAGTTCAGTTACATCTTGTTGTTTCCAATCTAAATACCTTTTAGCTGTCCTGACTATCCAAGGCATGTCTTCGTCCTTGGGTATGCCCTCTATAGGTACCCCTAGTATATTGGTAGGAGTTAACGGTGGCATACCTGCACTTTCTAGATAGGAATTTACCGCATCCATAGCAGATTGGTTGTCCATCCCTCCCAATATACTTAGGTACGCATCTGGATCTGTATTAACTAAGTCATTTAGAGTTGTAGCGGCTTGTGTCTGTGGTACTGAATTCACACTCTGCGTGTCTACGTCAAGTTGTATACTTGATGGTGGTGTTGTCCAAGTATATTCACCCGCATCATTAATTACCCTTACCTGCCCATCCTTGATGAGTGTTTGAAAAAACTGTTCTTGTTCCTCCGGGGTGTCAAACTGCAATGGAATTCCAGTATAACTTAAAAGATCGGTCTCATTAGCTACATATTCTCTAGCTTTAATACGGTTTTCTACTTGTTCTAGGTTTGTAAAGCCCGCTGGTTGTCCATCTTCTGTAACGTACGCGTTATTAATACCTGCTAGCACCGCGCCATCTAAATCACTAAGGACTAGTGTAGAGCTAACAATACTAATCTCTCCAGTGGAAGCGTTGACATCTATAGTTAAGTCATCCCCTGCTATTCGTTCTACATACTGTAAATCAGTGAGAGTACCTGCGTCGTCTAGATTCCTATTGGTAACTATTGTGTGTTTTATTTGATTACGGATAGATAGTCTTTCACCAGATGTTAGTTTTGAATCGTCTATCCCAGACTCAGTTATAACTGCTGTATATATAGTGTCTACGCCAGCATCTACACGCCCGTTATACTCTTCGGCGGTTGTTGGTGCGCCATTAAATATACCTTCTGACAAATAATGCTGTATCACATCAACATCTGGGCCCAGCCCATTAAGTTGTCTGTATCCTTCCGGGTTGTTAATAACTTCTGGAGCGTTGGCCTCCATTATTATTTGCATTACATCGCCATTAAATTTTTTAACCGCTGGATCAAATTGACTTTGCAGTCCTAGATCATCTCTAAGCGTTTCATACTCATCTGCTAACGCGTTCTCTTTTGCGTCCAAATTCTTTATTTCGGTGCTTATTTTAACTATTTCGTTAGTAGCCTCTGCTAGTGCAGCGTTGTAGTTCGGGTCTTGCTGTAATTCAGCTAGGGCACGTTGGTCGTCTTCAGTAGCATCAGGAGCATTGGCGGCGGCGAGTAAATCAGTTCGTTGTTTCTTTAGATCAGCCAACACTTTTTCCGCGTTTTCCATATCTATAGATAGCTGATCGCCTTCTTTCTGTATATCGTCTAATTCCGACCTTTTTGCGACAACTATGTCAAAATTGCCGGATACGTTATCCATATAGTTTTTAAAATCTGAAGGGAAAGTACCACCCTCTACACTAGTTCTAATAGCATTTTCCGCCGTTGCCGCCATAGCACGTAACGCGTTATCACCTGCGTTTGGATTGCCCTGTAGTACGGTGTTTAACGCCGCTCTTATACCAGCTGCAGCAACTGGCGCAGTTAGTATATCCACCGTAGTTGCGTCCATTTTCTTTAACTGCTCTACAGTTATAAGTTCTCGTGTAAACGCACTGACAATTTGAGCTTTAGATTGTAAAGTGCCGCCTTGACCAAGAAGTTCCTGTACTAAACCTACCTTAACTGCTTCTTTAATAGCAGGATCTAACTGTGAATTAGCTGCTCCCACATATTTTTCTAGGTCTTCGTCTAATTTTTCTATTTGATTTTTAACGCCATCGGGTAGGTCTTCATACATTAACTTCCCTTTGGCTATTACCGGCACTACAAAACTATCTATTGCTTTATCTATGTTATCTATTACATATTTGTCGATACCCTGAACAAGCTCAGACTCATCCAACACCTTTTGAAGTTTAGCCATTGTAGCTTCAAAATCCTCATTTATAGTGGCCAGTATGTCTCCAAAAGGTATTTGTTCCACTTGACCTAGTAGATAGTCTCCAAGGTTAGCTAGGTCACTGTCACCCATGAATTCTTGCGCAACCCGCATCATATTTTTTATGTCATTTTCCATACCCTCAAAGAAAGTTCTAAGTTTATTCTGAGTCTCACTGCCGGTGTATAAATCTCCTAAATAATCTCCTAAAAAGTCAATGGTTTCACCAAGAATGGCCTCGTCAAAATCATCTCCCCTAGCCATCTTTTCAACAACGCCGTTGATAGCAGCGAACTGTTCCTTAGTCATGTTAGATATAAATTCATCGGAAGCGCCAAGTGCCGATAGTCCGCCTTTAATCCAATCATCACCAAAATCTACTAATACCGGCAATATAGCATCTTCTAGGTTTCCCGCACCTGCAGCTCTAAGTACAGTTATGGTTTGGCTATAATTCATCCCTGCAATACCAATACCTGATTGCGCAACGTTCATGTAGTCCACATAGGCTTTTGAACCTTCTGCTAACCCACGTGCAGCCGCTTCAGCTTTAGCCACCTCTTCAGGAACTGGCATGGTAATTTTGCCTAGTTTTACAAGTCCAGAAATCGCTAAACTTGCCCAGTCTTCACCATGCAAAGTTTGCCCATCTAAAACTTTCAAGGCTATGGTAGCTAATTCTATATCTAAAGCTAGTTTTGCTCCGGCTGGGCCACCAAATATGGTTAAGCCTATCTGAACAATTGCTTTTAGTGGGCCCAAATCGTCCAATATTTTTTCTAGGGTGCTAGGAGAATCATTGAGCTGAACCCATATCATAGTATAATCGCCGACCTGAGATTCAGTGCCTATATCTACAAAATACCCCGCGCCGTTACCCGCGCCATGAGGAAATGCGCTGTCCTCACTAACATTTGCAAAACTATTTCTTACAGTAGCATCATTAAGATACATGGGAGTTACCCAGTCACCATACTTACCAAAGGTTATGTCATCATCCCCGGGCATTTTCATGTATAGTCTATTAGTATCCCACCCCATATTTGTCTGTATTGTTTCCGGTTGAAAGGCGTTTGGTAACTCAATATAAGCGTCTACTTCATAGTCGGGTATAGATGCCAACCAAAGTTTTGTATACTCTTCTTCTGCGTATTCTTCACCTCCCTCTGCTAAAAGCTCTTTGTATTTTTGGCTTTCTTTTCTACCCGCCCAAGCATCACCTAAACGCAGAGCTCCACCTAGATTTACAGCTATTTCTCTATCAAATGCCGTGGTGCCTGACTCTATTGAAAGAAGTACCTCTTCAGTGGCCTCAGTGTACCTATCTATAATTATTTCTTCGTCTTCAGTTATTCTGGGTACTTCTTTCCACTTGTTTATTTCTTCATCTTTGTAGTCTTCTTCTAAGAACTTTAATATAGGGCCGCCCGTACCGTTAGCCCAAGTATGTTCAATACCGGATGCACCACTACTATGGGTAACGGCATTCTCACCAGAATTAAGGTTTAGAGGATCGTTTATTAGGTCTTTATATTCTGTAGCAAACTTTACAAACTCTTCTTCGCCATACTTATCTACAAAATCATTTATAAACTTGCCTAATCCCATGTTCTGCCAGTCTCTTCTTGTAGCAGGGTTAGGTAGTAAGTCATTGAAAGGTTCTAATTTTTCTGGCGCATACTCAAATGGGCCATCTAGCTCAATAACACGTCCTTCACCTCTAGGATCATCTGGCCCAGTAACACGCTCTCCTATAGCAAGGTCGCCTCCCTCCTGATATACCGGCCCCCACGCAAGCTCCATGTGACGCATAGAACCGCCCATACCGGAATCTGGACTAAAGAAACTACCAGCCGTCTCCCACGCGTTCTCCATAGCATCAAAGAGCATATTTAATTGCTCTTCCCTAACCTTTCTAGCAGTTGCGTGTCTTTCTACTACATCAGCAACCCCACCAAGCGATTCTGGTATTACAAGTCCTTGAGTGTTAAGAATTTGCATGTACTCATCCGGAGCACCATCAAGCTGCCACTCCATGACCGCGTCTTGCATGGCTTCTCGTTCGCTAACGCGGCCTTCCATAAAAAAATCACCCTCGGCTGCTAAGAACGCTTTGAAAAACTTAGCCTCCTCGTCGTAGTGATATATAGTCTTATTTTTGCCTTGGCGTGTAGAGTAACTCTCAGTGTTATCCATTAGCCACTCTCGCAGAGCTTTAGCGGCGGCCGTGTCTACGCCAAACCTAGGGTAATTACCTTTGTCCCGACTAAGTTTACGCCAGTTTTTAACGTAAGCGTTTTTCCATTTAAGAAATTTTTGTAGTTTAGGGTCAGAAAAATCGTACGTCCCTAGCGAGTCGCCCATGTGTTCTTTGTAACGCTCTATGTTATATACGCCAATGAAAGCCCTAGAATTATCATCGGCAAAACGATTCATATCAAACTGTTTATCTTGCTGCTCTTTAGTTTGATATTTAGGGTCTGACGGTAAAAAATCTTTATAGTCGGGCGTACCATCTTCGTCAGTATCAATAGTGTCTAAATAATCCTCTTCGCTTTTAATGTCCGGATTATTTATATCGTAGTCAGCATTGTTACCAACGCCATCATTATCAGTATCTACCGACTCATTTGGGTCTTGCGGAAATTCGTCAGTATTGTTACCAACTCCATCTTTGTCAGTATCAACCCACTCATTTGGATCGGTAGGAAAGGCATCCGCATTGTCACCGTAGCTGTCACCATCCGAATCAAGGGTTTCGTTTGGATCATTTGGGAACGCATCATTGTTGTCACCAAACCCGTCACCATCGCTGTCCGCAGTTTCTCTTGGATTATTGGGAAAAGCGTCTTCCGAATCAACCACTCCGTCACCATCGGAATCTGGATCATAATCAGTTATAGCTGGAGGTGTAAGTTTATACTCAGAAAAGACATCGTTATCAGGGGTTGTCTGTACAAGATTAAAAAAGAGTTCTCTATCTGCATCAGTTATAACTTTATTTCTTCTTCTATACAAACCCTGCACATACTGCGGCAGTTTTCGTATTTGTTCTACTAACGCTTTTTCTTCGGTTGAAAGAGATTGTAGGCCTTGAATATAAAGTGTTTGATTTGATTTATCTTTGTTATTAAGAAAGTCTATTGCAGCATATATGGCATCTGACTTTGTCCTGTTTTCGTCTAGGACTTCAAAATACTGTTGTTCTCTTTGATATAGCGGGTCGTCAGGGAAATAGTCATTATCATCATCAACACCATCTTCGTCTCTGTCTAATCTAAACTCTTTATAGTTGTCGAAATCCCAACCCGGCTCTTGTGTTTGGGTGCCCAATTCATACTTTTGTACATTTAATACGTCACCAATGTTTACTTCCCCGTCACCGGTATAGTCGTATTGCGCCATGAACTCTTCAAGAGAAAGCCCCAAACTTTCCGCATATCGTTTATATGCCGCTCTCGTGTGAAGGTTTATCTCTGGATTACCTGCAGCCTCCATTATGGCTTGTGAAGAAGCGCCGTCCCAAAATACTGGATCTGAGTCTGAATCTGGCGCATCAACTATTTTACCGGAAGCGCCAATTATCTTTCTCGTACCCTCTTTATCTACTACAAAATAATTACCATCTATATCCTTTTTAGGAAGTAGAGTTATCATTTCTTTTATTTTTGCTTCTACTTCTGGCTCAGTTAACGGGCTGTTTTTTGCGGAGGCACCGGAAGTAAGCATGCTGCCGGTTAACCCAAAAGCATGACGTAGTAATAATACACCATCAGTTAGAGCATCTGATACGCCGTTACCATCTAGGTCAAGAAATGCCCGTATAGGAGAGTCTTCGTCTTCTAAATACGCTAATATTTCTTCTGTGCTTCGTGTAGCGTCTTCGGCGACTGCCCCGGGAAATAGCTGTTCGCCTCTTAGCCCGAACAAGTATCGTAGATATAATACACCATCACTTAAAGCATCTACTACGCCGTTTGCGTCAAAATCTAATAAGTTAACTGCGGTACCAAAACCTTCATTATCAGGCACTTCAGCTTCGGTTGTTTCTGGGTCGCTAGTTGAAAATCCTGTAATTTTGGGATCATACCGTTCCCCAGTAATTTCTTTGTATCGCGCTTCCCATCTAGCAGCGTTGTCAACGTCTGATTGGGTTAACTTGCCATCCCCGTCAAAATCATAATGTATAGTTGGGATAGAGCCATAGTTTTCTACGCCGTTATCAAGTATCTGTTGTATGTTTCTGGATGAGAGCCCCGTCCACTGACTAGGAAGATAGACTCCTTCATAACGCTGTACCTGTTCGTCAGAAAAGTCTGCGGGGTTTTCCTCAAACCCTGTTGGGTAGTATATGTTACTTAAAAGGCTAGGCTCTTGACCGGATTCTACAGTATTTAAGTAGTCTTCCACGTCGGATATAGCGTTTCCTATTTTCCTTCTTCTGGATGAATAGTCGTCTTGACCTCTGTCCGTTTTGTTATCTACTGCTTTTTTGATTACATTGTATAGTGTATTAGGGGTGAATATAGCGTCTAACTGCGCTTGCGCGTCATCAGTCCATTCGTCTGGATTTCGTTCTTTAAAGAACAGCAGCGCTTGCATGTCAGTGCCGGTGAGTACGAACTCATACGCTAATTCGTGCAATTCAGTAGGGAAAGCCTCTTTAATGGCATCTATAATTAGCATGCCAGAAGGCTTTTGGAGGCCCGTTACAGGGTCTACTATTACGTCTTTTATGGCGGTGACGAATTCTTGTGCGGTGTTCCCAGTAAAGGCCATTACTTATCCTAGAGAGCTGATATTATGAATGCTAGTAGTTCGGGATACCGAACACCGCGTCTTGTTACCTCTGTGGCGGTCACGCCTTCTGGTATATGGGCTTGCTCATTATATTTTTCACCCTCATGTTCCCACCAAGTAGTGCTAATAAACATAGCGTACCTGCCAGCATCTAGACCCTCGGCAGTGAAAGCAGCTTCTAGGTCTTGAGCGATGATACCAAAGTGTATTCTAGCATTATCACCCTTTTCTGCAACTGCGTCTATCCATCTATACTTACGTAATAAGCCTTTTGCAGCTACTGCCACTCTCTTTTCTGCATCAGATAGTTCTGTTATGTCTTGTTTTAAGTTCCTATCTGATGTTTGTATAGTACCATTAGTAGCGTACACATCATCAAATCTATTATTAGATTGGCCTAAATCAACATCATTATCTTTATCGTCACCAATGCCATCGCAAGGGCCAACAATGTCGGTTGAAAACTGACTAGTAGCCCTAAGACCACAACCGTTACTAGAAAAGAATATACCCTGACCATAAGATACAGCTTTAGTACCAAGACTACCGTAGTGATTAGTGCCAGTATAAAAGGTTATATACCTACCATCAGCACTAGTAGAGGAGTTGTTGTTAGTCATTCTAAACAACTCGCCTTCTTCAGACGTTTTATACCCACTTATCCAAAAATCATAGGTAAGTGTAGATGTACCAATACTTAGCTGATCTACATTTTTTATGTCATTACCGCCAGCATTTAATGTGCCGCCAAGTTCTGGAGTTGTATCATCAACTACTGCAGATATGCCACTTGATACTTGTGCCCAAGTCAAACCCCCTGTGTTACCTGATTGCGCAGACAAGAAATAACCATCAGTTGGAGAGTTAGATACTTTAAGGTTAGCTTCATCTACTACGTTGTCGGCAATAGTTAAGGCTGTAGCTCCTGTAACTTCACCTGTATGTGTGGCGTTAGTTACTTTAGCTGAATTGGCTGTAATAGCTGAGTTTATTGAATCTGCAAGTTTTGCATCTGTTACTGCGTCATCGGCTATTTGTGCGGTAGCTATAGTCCCACTTAAACTAGATGTAGGGTAATCAGTAGCATCACTTAGATTAAATGCAGGAGTTGCGTCTGATGCTCCAAGAGCCAACTGAACACCGCCGTAAGAGACAGTGGAATTAGATAATTTCGCATTTGCTATACTGCCAGCTAGTTGCGCATTCGTTATAGTCCCACTTAGACTAGATGTAGGATAGTTAGTAGCATCGCTTAGATCAAATGCAGGAGTAGCATCAGTCTGACCTAAATCAAGAGATACACCACCATAAGATACACTATCATTAACAAGTTTAGCGTTAGTTATACTGCCAGCTAGTTGCGCGTTCGTTATAGTACCCACAAGACTAGATGTAGGGTATCCAGTAGCGTCAGCAAGGTTAAACGCAGGAGTAGCATCAGAGCCGCCTAGGGATAACGTAACACCACCAAAAGATATTGTAGAGTTTTCTAATTTACTATTGGGTATAGAGCCATCAATTATATCACTGGTATCATACTGCAACGCCTGTGTAATAGCTTCGTCTATACTCTGAAAGTAAACTCTAAGCGTCGTATCTCGTTGATGCGTTAACGCCTGACTATATTCTGCAGGAGGATTTGGTAATACGGGAGCATGAAAATTTCTAGCTGTATTGCGTATCTTAGTAGCCACTACTTACCTCTTCTACCATCTGGACGCATGTTCAATCTAGGCGTACCTAACTGCCACCTTGTGCCCAGAGAGTCAGAAGATATTTTAAGAGCCATATCTCTACCACGCATGCGTATGTTTACTATGTCTGTATAGTTGTTAATCTCAGTAGATACTTGTACTTCTCGTTCACTATCGCCACCCATAGAAGCATGATCTAAAGATCCCGGCTCGTTACCCGCTATTACAGTAAAATCAGCGCTAGGGGCATCCGAATCAGAACCAACAAAAGACATATCAGGAACTAATTTATCTACAAACGTAAAACTATTACCAGACTCTATACCAAATCTACCTGATGTTATGTGAGCATTTATAGGAGAGGTTATAGCAGCTTGACCATCATCGTTACCATTCTCATGTTCTACTAAGTTATATGTATTAGTAGCTGCTAATGGGAAATCATTTATAGGCGAATCTAACCAAGCACTACGATCTAGCGTACCTACATACCAAACGTCTTCGGCATAGTTATAGACTACATACTTGTCTGGCGCTATTTTAGTTGTGTTTGACTTAGATACATAGAACCACCATATCTCGTGATATTCTTCTAACGAGCCAGCAAATACTTGCCCTTGTTGTCCGGGGTTCATGTCATCAAACACGAACTTTCTTACATCGCATCTCAAGGGTTGCACCGTGCCATCGTATTTGTAAAACTTGCCCACTCCCATCCAATACGCGACTCCGTTGGCGTAAGCAGCGGCCTTCGATGAAATAACTGACATGTTTGATCCCATCAACGTAGAACTCCATACCACTGGCGCTCCAACATACTGCAACGAATACAGCGCAGCATCGGTGAAAACCAATATTTCTTGGCGTGATTGGAGTGTAGTTACGATCTCGGTGCCTTGTGATAGCTGTATGTCTCCCGCTTGGTTAGTAGAGCGTGGTCGCCAGTCAAACATATCTTCTTGATCTGACCAGCGTATTAACATGGGGTTAAGTGTTTCTGTAGTGTCTCCAAACTCATTAGTTCCAAAACAAAATACAAAACGGCTAGAGTCAGATACTATCAAGTGATTTTGTACGACAGGTACTTCCGCAGAAAGTTCATACTGCGCTGTAACACTTGATCCACCCCCAGAAGCTGAAGTAGAAGCAGGTTCCGCATCAGCTATGTCTATAGTATAAGTATTAGCAGCAGAGTCTACCGTAGCTATTTTATGTCTTTGGTTTATTACACTCGCAGTAATCCCATATATGGTAGTAGCTCCAGCTAAAGTTACGTGTTGACCAGCTTCATAGACTCTTTCTAATGTAGGATCAAATACAGTTATTGTTTTAGAGTTTCCAACAACTGATATAGGGTTGTCATCAAAATTGTAAGTTAAGCCGTGTATAGGGTTTACACCTGTGTTTATAGGGTTCTGACTTATATTAACAACTTGACCATTAGCACTTACAGATACAACAGTTGTACCCGCAGGTATTCTATCCGCAGTGGTGCATGTAACTACAGCCCCTATTCTAATTGTTTTACCAACAGCTGCATCTATGTTAGTTATATATGGGGCACTCTCAATTATAGAGCCAGTTGACGTTTTAGTGAGGCTTACAGCCGTGCCATTGTTTACGTCCTTTACAGTTACTGCTCTAGTGCCTGTACCTGCACTTGTGTCCCAATAGTATAATTCACCACCACGAGGGCCTATAATTAAGTCCTCACCAAAATTAGCTTGGTTCCACACACGTAACTCTTCTGTACCACCAGCACTACCATTCCATGTGCTGTCGTTCCAATCTAAAGAATCCCAACCTTGTGTAGGTATCTGAAAGTCAGGGCCAGCATTTATTTGGTATGTAGCAACTACTGAACCACCCCCACCAGCTCCATTTCCGTTAGCTGTAGTAGCCACTTCAATAGTATACGAATTACCATCAGCCGCCACACTTTTAATTACATGCTCTTTATTTAAGTCTGATGCCGGTACATTGTTTATAGTGCCAGATACACCTGATAACGTGACATAGCTACCTAACGTAGCCCCATGACTAGAATGTGCTACAGTCACTATTTTAGAAGTATTGGCTGTTGTTATAGGATTAGACCCCAAAGTAGCGGTAAGTCTTATAGGTGTGACATCGTAGTACACAGTACCCGTTTCTACAAAAAACTTAACATTTGTACCTAGACCAATATACTTTACAAAAGCATTACTAATCCACTGATGTAGTGATCTACAAACACCTGTAAACGTGTTCTTACCATATCTACGCCACCCACCAATTTTTTCAGGATAACCTTGACGAAAGCGCACCTTGTCGCAGTCGTTCCAGCCCGCTTCGTTGGAATATTGAGTTATCTCTTTGTTTATTCCGGGATTAAACTGAAGTTTACTTAGTGGCATATTAGTATTTCCAAGCTACTGGGGTAGTCTCTCGCGTGTCCACGTGTACAAAAGTTTTAGCGACACCAATACCGTTGAAGCCCATAATAGAAGCATTACGTATAATAGCCATACGCTGTGCCCCACCAGTTACTTTAATATCTGCGGCAATGCCCTGTGCATGTGTTCCCGGCTTAGCTTTAGCAGCTTCAATACTGTGGTTAGGCGATCTGTACCCACTAGTTATAATAAACGGAAACCCACACACCTCACGCAGTGCATCAAGTTTCTGCAAGAAGTCAGGACACATCTCATTCTCACCAGTTTCCTGACAGTTAAAATCTTCTACCTTAAAATACTTTAAATTCATTTTCTTAGACTCATTAGTTTAGAAACACCTTTAATACCAAAACTAGAACTTATGGCAATAAAAAGCAAATATTGGTACCACTCAGGAAGTTGAGATAACGCAGCAAACCCTGATTCTACTCTATCAACCACAGACGGGTCATTTACTACGATAGAATAACCTATCATAAAGATGGGCACAGATAAAATAATTGTCCAAAATTCGTCTTTCCAGCTATGGGCAGAGGCATCAGCCATCTTTGATTCCCACTCACCGTCATTCTCAATGACTTTCATCTTGGCTTTGTGTTTAGCCTGTTTTTCTTCGGCTTTATTTTTTAAGTAACCCCCAGCTATATTAGCTATAGGGCCGATAAGATTCTGTAACATACGTACCTCACTTTAGAGGATTAGATAAGTAGTCCATTCCATCCCAGAGATCTTGAATCTCTTTCTTGACTATCTTTATGTCGTCCTCAAATTCTTTTACTTCTTTTGTAACTAACTCAGCTTTTTGTACTACAGTTTCCATCTTGGTTACTTTCTGTTTTAGTTCACCTATATCTTCTTTGAACTCTAACATCTTATCGTAATTATCTTTGATAGTAACTAAGTTAGTACCCAATTCAGCTAGCTTACCTTGTAACTGCGCTACGTTGTTATCTCTTAGTTGTGTTTCTATAAGCGATATTTTCTCTTCAATAGGCGCTACATCAGGTATTACCCTAGCTTCCACAGACTCTAGTCTAGAGTACAAACTGCTTGCTGTCCATACTCCACCACCAATAGTAGAACCGATACCTAAAACTATGGCAATCCATACACCCTTAAACGATGTACCGCCAATCTTTAGTTCCGTATCCTCAAGGCTCATAGTTACAGTCTCCGTACATAAAGCAATCATATCCTTGCGCTGTAGGGCCTGTCAGGTAAAACTCAGACTCTTGTCCAGCAATTAGTATGTCAGCCTCACTTACGTACATATCTAGACCAAAAGATTGTCCATTTAGGTATACAGCAGACGCGTTGGTAGTACCAGACCATTGCATCTTTACCCATTGGTTATTTGCGCTATAAGTCAAAGTAGCTTGTTCTGCTGTCGTATTGTTGTTCTCAGCACCTTGTTGTAAAAAGTCCACCGCATCTGTGTTTGCGGCTACTGCAATAAATGCGCTAGCATTGTTCGCGTGCGTCTCAATGTCATCTATAGACTGGTTATATTCGGTAACTTCTTCTTGTGTGATTGTTAGAACTTCTTGGTTGTTTGCTACAAATTCTTGTACCTGAGCTTCTTCGTCTGGAGTAGATGCTTCTTCTGCCATCTCAGCTACCTGTACTACTTGTACCATTTCTACAACAGCTTCAGTAAACACATCTACAGCCTGATCCATAAGTTCAAGTTCTGTATTTGCTTGTTCGTTTAAGACAGCGAGTACATCACCATAAGGCATGTAACTAGCCATACCAGAAAGAGCATCATTGTATGCTTGAATCTGTTGTGAGGTAATATGCGCGGACTCTGAAACACTGCCATCAGAGAGAGAAGTACCAAGATAAGAATACTCAGAGGCAGAACCAACATACGCAATTCCTTTGTCTATCTGATCTACAATCGCACTGGATGTATCAATCAGATTGTCCAGTTGGTCTGATTGAGCTACGGAACTTATCGCTAATAGAGCTAGTATCTTCTTCTTCATCTTCAACAGTTTCTCCTATCTTTAGAATTGTATTGTACCACTCCTTTGTCTTTTTATTATAGTCTGGTATATAAGTTTCAGGGTTCATCTTCATAACAAGAAAAGCTCTTTTACCTACAATCAATCTACCATTTGAAAGTATAGGACAGGGCGTGCCTGATATAAACATAGCTTTCCACACATCTACTGACTGACACATTCTAGCTACAGCAGCTACTTTCATGTTCAAATCAGATAATACTTTAGCATCTCTACGTCTGTTACATTCAGGATCAACGTCATAGCTACCACTACTAATACCAACACCTACAGTTTGTAATGACCCCCCTGTACCTTTTAGACAAGTATCCATGCCATTACTCATATAACTAGGACTAATCGCACTTCCTACAGGCATTTCACTGCTAGACCCTGCACCGTTGTATGTATTGCTAACGGACTTGTCTTCCGTGTTGTTATTACTATTTACGTTGCTACCATCACCATTATATGTATTTAGTGACCCATCTTGTTGGTTTGCTATGGCAACTGTAGTAAACAATGTAAACAATAAGAAACAAATTTTACAAAAGTCTTTGACCAATGACATCTAATCCTAAAATTAGCGGGTAGAGAAGCCATAATAGGCGTTCTATACTCTTAAATTTGTGCATACCTTGATCTAAACGCTTATCAACAGTATCTAATTGAAATTGTATGTTTTTCATGCGTTGAGCACATTCGCGCTCGTGAGCTTCTAATTTAAGTAGGGCTTCTCTGCTATCTTCCATTATACTGGCCTTGTTACGTTTGTTTGGTCTACTTGTAACACGTTAAATGTAAATGATCCCACGTTACTTACAGGCCCCATGAGTATTTGCACGCGCATTTCAACGTTATCAGGCCCTCCCGAATCAGGCACTAACTTTAATGTAGGTAGTGTAAAGGTTTCTTGGGTGGTAATTGCAGAGCCAGAACCGTTTATGGGTATAATTTTACCTATGGTAAAGGTCTCATTTAGAGACTCTGTGCTAGCATCAGGCACGTTTGGTACCGCTGTAACCCAAGTACCCACACTTTCAAAACCAGAAGAACTTACATAGACTGTGCCACCTGTGCCACTAAACAAACCTGCACTAGAAGCGGCATTGTCGTAAACTATAGAAGTTCTACCTGTACCATCGTCGTAAGTAGCGCTTTGAATTTTCTTTTTACTAGCGCCATCAGCAGCATCATCTAACCAACTAAAGGAATCAATTTTACTTGTTTGGTCTCCAGATACTTGTATTTCGTACCAATACGAATTAGAGCCACCTTTTTTAGCGTCAGCCACAGCTACTGTACCAATGCTTGTGCCTGTAGCGCCCGCTGATTTTCGTTGTACGCGTACTATAGCATCAGATAGTGTTGGGATAGTTTTAGTGCCACTAAAAGACAGCGTGCCAGTTATGGCTAAATCTAGTTCCTGAAACACAGTACGAGCATTACCATACAAGTCAAATGTACCTATAGTTTCAGTAGCGTCATTTGCTATAGATATATATGGTGGTTGCGTACCATTAAGACCAGAACCAGCGCTAGCCCACGGATAGAATCTTTCTGACCTACGTATAGAACCTGTAGTATCTGAATAGGCTTTGATAGATTGTTGTGTGGCTAGCTTTGTAGCACTATTAGAAGACATAGTATCTTCATCAGCAATCTCTGTTACTGTTGCACCTGAAGCAAGCACTAGGCTATCTGATTGCATGGCTGCAGCTACTAAAGAGTTACTATAGTTATCTTGCTCTATTACATTAGTACCATCACATATAACATTAACTTGGTTGCCAGTCTTTACAGCTATACCACTACCACTAGCAGTTTTTACAGTTATTGTTTGCCCTGTAGTATTAATAACTGCGTATAGTTTTGTAGCGGGTGGTACTATAACTGTACCCGCACCCGTTAGGTTTGTGCCAGTGTCGGTCAGCTTTAATATCGCACAACGCGCTTCAGAACTAGACCCATCGGCGGTTGTTAGCGTAGCTGAATTAGTAGACCAAGTATTGATAGTAGCCAAACCAACTACTGCTTGTTCAATCATGTCGGTAAGTTCGCCATTTATGACATCACCCCAGCCAGTATCACCAGCAGCGGGTTTACCTAATTTTAAGTTACTAGTATAAGATGTACTCATTATGTAATCCTTATAAGTGCTGCAGTAGACGTATTAGCTGGCATACCAACTGTAAACGTACTGTTATTACTTGTTTTATTGTCGCCAAAGTCTAATACCATGACAGCTTTATTACCCTGTGTAGCGTTATATATTAATGCGCCTCTAGCCGTAAAACTACTACTAGCCCAAGTAGCGTCTGAAAAATTAACAAACCCTACACCATCACCACTAGCTACCGTACTAGCTGCAATTACTTTAGTGCCCGCATCATATCCTGTGCCAGATACTTCATTGTCTGTAGAATACACAGTAGTGTCCGCATTTAATGTAGCCGCGTTAGTATACAAAGCTATCCTAAACTCGTGAGAGCCAAAATTATGTGTGCCTTCTAATAGCTCTTTCTTAAATGATGTACATAATACTTGTGAAATAGCCATTTATTACTCCTGTCTCTGAGGTGGTTGTGCAGGAGCAGGTACAGTCAACGGTTGTGGTGGTGCCGTTGTGGGTCTATAGGAATCACTACTCAATTTGTTTACACTGTCCATCAACTGCTGCATGGCTAACGTATATTGTTGATCGTATAACTGAAGAATATCAGGCTCTGCTTTCATAAACCGTGCAGCTTCAATTAGTACACCATTTAACAAAGCTGAATCATAATTAGTGCCTAACCACGGTTGTTCTTCGTCTCCATCAGTATCTACTATAGAACGTGGTTGATATTGATACTCTATAAGGCATGTAACCGTAGTATTCCACCTAGGAGCAACACTAATTACCATACGCGACGCAGTGTAGTTGTCGTTAGCGCTACTATTTAGAGCATAATACTTTAACTCTGGGTCAACTGTATCAGTGGCTTCCCCAGATGAAGGATATGCTTCAAACAAAAAATCATAATCTTTTTGTATAAGCGCTTTGCGAGTTGTACCGCCAGCCCCTGATTTTTGAGTTACACTGTGTATGTACAAACAATCTGCGGGTAAGTCTGTTGCCCTGTTAAACTCCACAGTTGTATCTTTCCTTAATATAGGTAAATCTTTGATAAACCCATAGATCTTCTGCTCAGCTTGTTTCGTAAACATATCTAGCTGAGCATTAGTAAAATCCATCTCAGTGATCTGTTCTACGTTACTCTTTAATGCGCTGTATGTCATAGCCATATTATTCTACCGTCACCGTAACTGTGCCCGCTTTAATTTCTATTAATGTGTTAGGGCCTGTACCTACTGGATTCCAACCCCAATCTACTGCTCGACTACTGGTATCAGCAGAGTCT
>Ga0208899_1000028_pt1 | contig 68301 bp, 57 predicted proteins | sample VirMetDEL_Nov_24_FD_184518 | JGI IMG/M metagenome (GOLD analysis project Ga0208899, IMG submission 184518) | Aqueous microbial communities from the Delaware River and Bay under freshwater to marine salinity gradient to study organic matter... | ecosystem: Environmental > Aquatic > Marine >... | reverse complement strand
CATCAGCGCCTGTTGTTCCTTGTGGACCTTGTATCCCTTGAGCGCCTGCACCGGTTGCTCCTTGGATACCTTGAATACCCTGAGGTCCCTGAGGTCCTTGAATACCCGCACTACCAACCGGCCCAGGAAGAAGAAATTCTACCAAAAGTGGTAAGCTGTTGAGTTGCGCATATGTTTCCGCGCTGGTGTTTGTAGAATCAATATGTGTTACATCAAACCAACCCCAATCTGTTCCAGTTCCCGATGTCGACCAAGTGAAATCCGAAACCGAGTAAAGATCGAAATAATCATTAATACCCTTCGGCATAAGCTTAATGTGAACTCCCGAAAGAGTATCGAGATAATTAAACAAAGCATCTAAATTATCACCGTTGACCGGTTGATCATCAATCGTAATCGTAGTAATGGAAGCGGGATTTACTCCATTCGTTTTAACATTATTAGAGCCAGGATCTGTTTCAGGCGTATTATCGGTATTAAGATTGTATTCGTACGTTAATCCAGTGTAGGTTGTAAAGCCCTGAACACCTTGAACACCTTGTGGACCTTGCGATCCTTGAGCGCCAGCTCCTTCAGGTCCTTGGATACCCAAATTACCCTGTACACCTTGTGTACCTTGAATACCTATATCACCATTTCTAATGAATGAAATAGATACGAGTGTTCCATCAGTAAACGATGTTACACCTAAGAGCCATGTAAGATCTAATGACCACCAACCAGTGATACCACCACCGTTGTCTGTAGCGCCATTAATTTTGAAAGTTGCTGTATTGTTAAGGTTCGCACGATCAGTTATTTTAAAATAACCTTTAATAGGTCCAGCAACACTTTGTAGTTCTGCACCGATGGCATCCATAACGTTGACGCCAAGAGCTTCAGCATCATCAATATACATGTCAATTCCGGGCAAACTTAAATTAGCAGTTTGGAATTTTAAAACACCTTGCCCAGGATCTGATGCTGTAGTATTACTTGAGAATTCGTAATTATAAGACAAACCACCAAAGTCACCGGCTATACCACCCGGTCCCTGTATACCAATAAACCCTTGAACACCTTGATCACCTATATCACCTTTAAACCCTTGAAAACCTGTAGTACCTTGTGCACCTTGATCCCCAATTGTTCCTTGTGTTCCTTGCGGACCTTGAAGGCCCTGAGTTCCTTGTGGGCCCTGAAGACCTTGAGTTCCTTGTGGGCCCTGAAGACCTTGAGTTCCTTGCGGACCTTGAAAACCAGTCGTGCCTTGCGGCCCCTGCGCACCTATACCACCAGTAAGACCAGGCAATGAAAAATTTAATTCCATTAGTTGGCCAAAGGATCCAATAAAAGTTGACCAATCTGCAACACCGCTTACGTATGTACAATCGAGTTGCCAATAACCTGCTTGATCTGTAAGTGCTGTGACTTCAGCCCAAGTATATTGCATATCACTTGCGGCATCATTACGCTGTCTAATTAATAAAAAGGCCTTAGGTGTGGCGAGCCTACCAGCAACGTCAGCAAAGAAACTATCGACAGTTGCTACTCCAGATTGATCTGGGGCGCTTAAATCGTCAATATAAATTTGGAAAGTACCAGCAACTTGTAGGTCATTTGCGCTAGTAACAAAATATGTATTACCTGGATCTGTCGTGTTTCCGTTATTTGCATAGTCATAATTGTAAAGAAGTGTTAAACCTCCAGTAAGACCTTCTTCACCAACGGGACCTTGGAGACCTTGAGTTCCTTGCGGGCCCTGAAGACCTTGCGTTCCTTGGGGACCTTGAAGGCCTTGAGTTCCTTGTGACCCTTGCGGACCTTGAAACCCTATATTACCTTGAATACCTTGAGAAGCTTGTGGACCTTGTAATCCTTGTAGACCCTGCGTTCCTTGATCACCTTGTATACCAAAATCACCTTGTACGCCTTGATAACCTTGAGGTCCACGTCTTCCTTGAATACCTTGGAAACCACGCTCACCTTTTGGGCCCTGAGCGCCTTGAATACCGCGCTCACCTTGGAAACCTCGCAATCCACGATACCCTTGTACACCTTTATCGCCTTCTGGTCCCTGCAGACCTTGTGGTCCTTGAACACCTTGGAAACCTTGAACACCTCTAAAAGAACCAATGTTTACCCAATTAGCTCCATCATAAATCCAAAGCTCATCGTCAGCATCATCAATAACGCCTTCACCAACGTTAGCTGATGGAAACGCTGTATTAAGAGTTGCTTGAGGATCGCCACCAGCATCAACGTCGGGTACTGAACCAATGATTGTGAAACCAGGGCCATAATCGCCCTGTAAACCTTGAGTGCCCTGTGGACCTTGAAAACCCGTTGTTCCTTGCGGACCTGTACCTAAAGGAAGCCACGAACTACCATCTGAATATCTAAGCTCGCCGTTATCAGCATATACAATTGCGCCCTCGAATGGAGCAGGATCTAATTGTATAGGGAACTGTTGTGGAATTCCCTGGCCTAACGTTTTCGATAGGCCTGTGATCGTTCTAAACGAGCTGGGCATTATGCTTTCCTAAATTAAACGACGTCATCTTCTTCTGATTGGCCAAGTGTAAACGATAACGTCGAATGAATTGCGTTATTCGCACTACATCTAGCCTCAAGCCAATCCCCAGTTTTTAAAAATTGTCCGTTCAATGGAATGGGAATTGTTTCATAGCCTGGCACGGGCATGTTTTTTATAAGAGAAAAATATCTATTTTCTATAAACCTATACACTTCAACATCAACGCTCACCGTGTTTGCTGTTACATTACAAACTATAAGAGGTGAAATAATTTCACCAACGCCCGGTTCAACAACTGTCGAACCACCAAATACGAGTTCAGGAACTTCATATTCCGGAACTTCGAAAATAACCTGCCCTTGCGTGTCTAATTCAAGATTGACCGCGACCGGTTTGGCGTCTGGGGCCTGTGATGTGACTACTCTTATAACCATGTCTTTATTTATTCCTTAGACGAAAGCTCTACTCTGAGAAGCACGTCTTGCAAGTTTACGTACGGAAGATGTAAATGGCCGTCCTTCAATTCGGCCTGTTCTACCATTAATTCTTAATCCTCGTGCAAAATACTGGTTGTTCAATTCGTCTGAACCGGACCATCTAATTCTTCCACCTTCTTCATACAATACAGAAGCTAAAGCTGAAATTGCAGTACCCAAGTTTCTAAAATTCAAAGGAAGCGCGTTTCTATTAACACCTGCTGATGCACCGTTAAACTGGTGAGCAATTGATTCTACAAGAGCACCGAATACGAGTGTCTGTGGCTTCAATACATTATCAATCAAACAATCATTGATTAAGCCTGTTAACATAGCGCTTACATCTGAATTTGGTGAGTAGTTTGAAATAATAAAGTCACGAATTCTTTCCCAACATCCCACAAACGCTTCAAGTAATTCTGTATTATTTGGACCGACATTAACCCAAGCAACACCGTTCCAGTAATATATATCTCCAGCCCAGTCACTAGTTAAGAAATTTGATGCTACAATATAAGCATCTCTGTATTTTCTAGGCTGCAGAGTGCTTCCATCGGGTAATGCTCCAACTACGTCTATAGAACCTTTGTATACTAATCCAATATCTGCTACAGAAGTTGGAGGATTAAATACAGGGAATACAATATTTGCGTTATAATCAAAGAGTGATGCAGTGAATGTTCTTACAGCATTTTGACCACCTTGATCACCTAATGCGTAGTTTTCATAATTAAAGTCGTTTTGTATTGCTTGTAGTAAGTTATACGTATCTCTTCTCGTTAATGGTATATCAACAAACCCGTATGTAGCTCCAACAAATCTTACTACATCAAAAGCAAGATCTGTTTTAAAAACGCTAAGCGTTTGTCGAGCATCGATGTAAATTTTATCTATCCAACTAGTATCAGGCTGTTGCTTAAGAGGAAGTTTTTTAACATCATTAAAATATAATACTTCGTAAAGATTTTGTCCAAACCTTCTAACTTTATTACCTTCAATGTTTGTTGCAATTTCGCCTTTAACCACTTGACCAGGATAAGTACCTTTAACGATTTGTTCGCAAATTAAACCAAGTTGTCGATAAGCCTGCCCAGTAGGTTCTCTTTGATCTTCTGGAATTCTAAAAGTGTCGTTCCAATAATAAAAGTCTGTGTTCCAGCGTGTAGCTAAGTTACCGCCATAATTGAGGTCGTAACTAAACGCGTCTAAGATATAGAATGTGTCTCTTCTACACTTATCTCTATTATAGTCAAGAACAGTAAACTCCGATGCAATCCAGTCAATTAAATCCTGAGAAAGTTCTGGAGTCTTTTCTACCATTAAGTCAGCAGCTTGTTTAGTTGTTGCATCTACCCAAGAGAAATCAGGTTGTACAAGTTCTGGAATTGTGTTAACATCATCATTCCTAATCGTGTCTTCAATTATTTGAACAAGGTTTTGAACTCGCGCACCTTCAGTAGAATTAGAAGGTGTATTAGTAAAGTCTTGTAATGTTGTAGTATAAGCGTTAGTCTGAGTATCAACGCCTTGAACAATATCTCTTACTAATTCACCTAGATATTCATAAGCATCTGCTGTTTGTCTTCTTGTTCCAAGTGACAATACACTTAATGCATTTTCAAAGTAAATTTGCGCATTAATTCGTGTTGCATGGTTTCCGCCGTACTGAATATCATGTGATAATCCGTTTACAATAAACTGAACATCTCTACGACATCTTAATTCATCGTAACCTAATCCGTTTAAGTTTTCCGCAATATAAGTAACGATTCCATTAGTTAAAGTTATAGATGCATCTTCAATTGCTTCTTTGTCTATTACATATTGTGGTGCTTGCCAAGAAGTATCCGGATCTATTCTTTCTGGGAGTCTAGCAGAAGTACTTTCATATGCTTGGTCTGCAATCATTCGAGCAAGTCCCTTAGCTTCTAAAGCAATGTTTGGGTTACCACCAACGAATGATGTATCTTGCTTAGTAGTATTGAGAACGTGAGCACTAACTTCTTGTCTTTGTACAACTTTTTCAAGCATATCACCTAAGTAAGTCCATGCTGCTTGAGTAGGCTCTCTTTGCGTTGTTGGCAATACATTGATTGCATTTTCAAAGTAAACTTGAGCGTTAATGTAAGTAGCAGCATTACCTGCATATTGAATATCGTGTGAAATACCATCAAGGATATAACCCGTATCTCTTTCACACTTAGCCTGATCATAGCCCAAACCATTAAACTCTTCTTGAATAAAGCTAATAACTTTTGCTTGAAGTTCTGGCTTAATTGCGTCAATTTCAGCAACCGCATCAATATATTCTTGATCATAAGGTGTTTGTGTTGGCTCATCAGCAGCCGGTAAAGAATCTAAATTTCCGGCTGTAATAGCATTAGCAACAATTTGGAATAAATCTTCAACAAGCGCACCTGCAGCAGGTCCACTAGTTATACCAAACACTTGTGATTCAGGATTACCAGTTGTAGGTGTTACTGCAATATCCTGAGCAATTAAGCTTGCAACCGAAGCAATGTGATTGAATGCATCAGCCGTTGCCGGTCTTTGACCAACTGGCAACACACTTGTTGCATTTTCAAAATAGATTTGCGCGTTATTAATAGAAGCAGTATTTGAATCGTGTTGTATATCCCAAGTCACAGAGTCGATTAAGTAACCAAGATCTCTTTCGCACTTAGCAACATTATATCCTAAACTTCTAGGATAAGTTTCATTAGCAAAAGTAATAGAATCTGTTATAACAGTTGCTTGATTAGAAAGAATTTCATCCCATTCGACAATTGACAATCCTGTTGTAGTTGGTTCAACTGCCGCCGGTATTGAGTCTGTATTTCCAGCAACAAGTGCATCTATTACAATATCGATAGAATCTTCAACTCTTGTTTGTTCTACTCCCGTTACAACATATGCGGTTGCAAGAGATTTTAATTCTGTGTAAGCCGCAATAGATGCAGCAACCTCGGCAGCATCTCCAAGCTGACTTACTGTTCCGTCAAAATACGCAATAGCAGCCAACCTACTTGCCGTGTTACCACCGTACTTAGTATCATAAGCTGCTGCGTCAATTACAAATCCTGCATCTCTTTCACACTTAGCAACATCATAAGTTGGGAAATTGGTATTAACCCAAGCAACTACATCAGAGATGACTGAAGCTTGATTATTAGACATTTCATCAAACTCAGTAATATCTAAACCAGATGTATCAATTTCTATTTCTGCAGGGATGCCAGCAGTAGAACCAGCTGTGATTGCATCAATAGTAATATCGAGCAAAGCTTCAATATCTGTTTGAATTTGTGCAGCAACAATACTAGTATAAGCACCTATGAAGGTTTTCAATTGACCGTAGACGTCTGCAGTCGCAGTCTGTTCTTGACTAGAACCTAGGAGAATATTAGTTCCTTCGAAATATGAATCTGCTACAAGCCTACTTGCTGTGTTACCGCCGTATAAAACATCATGACACAATCCATCAATGACAAACCTAGTATCTCTTTCACACTTAGCTTGATCATAAACTAATGCAGGATAAGTCGCAGCAACATATTCTATTACTTGTTCAACTATATTTTCTTTTGCACCTTGCAACAAACCTACTGTTTGTTGCCTATCATCTGTTTGATAAGTTGCACCAGGTGTTGCTGGGAATGTTGGGAATTGAATAGACGTTACCGTACCATCAACACACTGAGTAACAGTTCTAAAGAGATCAAATATTTCACCAACACTTTGAACACCAGGTAGTTGAGTTATTAAGTCTCTAGTGTAATTAATCGCAGCAAGTGTTGCTTCAACCTGTTCATTATCTGGATAACCACTAGTAGGTCTAAGGTATGCGTTACCTGCGGTAATTGTATTATAATCACCACCTAAAATAAGATCCCTACGTACAGCGTCAATAATGTAACCCATGTCTCGTGTACATTTGGCGTTATCATAATAAATTTCTGGACGATTAGCTTGAATCCAAGTCGTAAGATCGCTGAGTATTGTAGATCTGTTATTAACGAGGGCTGTAGCTGCAGCTATTCTATCTGCTGTTTCGTAAGTTGATCCAGCCGTATTATTAAACACAGAAGGTATAATGCTAGTAGTACTTCCATCTAAAACGTCGGTGATAGTATTAAAGAGTACATCAACTGTCGCATCACTTGTTATATTAGGTAAAGCTTTAATTTGTTCTCTTGCAAAGTTAATAACTACAAGCTCGGCTTCTCGGCCAAGAGCACTATCAACATAAGAAGCTCTTAAGAATGCATTAGCAGCTGTTGCTGTATGATGATTACTATTAATAACTAGGTCTCTTCTTACTGCATCAATTACATAGTTAAGATCTCTTTCACAAACTTCATTTGAGTAATTAATTGCCAAGAATTCTTGAACAATGTAATCTTGATAAGTTGACTTAGTAGCAACGATAAGATCACTAGCAGATTGATAATCTGCAGCAACCCAAGATTGATCTGGCTCAATAGCCGCCGGAATATTATCTGGAGTTTCAGCAGCAACAGCGTTAGCAATTGCAGTTGCTAATTCTAAAACAGTAGCTGCTTCAGTAGCGGTTGCAGGTGTTCCTGAAGTGTCCTGAGTCAATATTACGCCGGTTGAAGGGGTTATTAAAGTCTCAGTAACAATGTCACTCATAATAGATGCTAAGCGTTCATAAGCACTATTTGTTTCAGATCTCTGAAGAATCGGTAATACATTGGTTTCTTCATTATTAAAATACATAAGAGCCGTTGAACGAGTGCCTCTATTTGTTCCGTATTGAACGTCATGCGATATAGCGTCTACAATAAAACCGACATCTCTTTCACACTTAGCTACATCATACACCGGATAATTTGTGTTAATGTATGTTGGTGTATTAGTAGCAATCGTTGATTGGTTAGCAAGAATATCGTCGTGCTCTGTAGTAGTTAAACCTGCAAGTGTTGGTTCAACCACTACGGGTAATCCTGCTACAGTTCCAGCATCAATAACGTTTATAATAATATCAATAAGATCATTGACGTTATCTTGCTCAGTTTGTGTAGTAACATACCCGTTGATTAAGCTCTTCAAATTAGTGTAAGCATAAATTGTTGGAATAACTTCTTCTGCGCCTAATTGAGATACTGTGCCGGCAAAATAAGCATCCGCTGCTCTAATCGTAGCAGAGTTACCACCATACTTAACGTCATGTGAAATTGCATCAATAATATAACCAACATCTCTCTGACATTTGGCTTGATCGTATTCAAGTTCTGGGTAGAATGTTGCGATTCCTGCAATCACGTCACTAACGATTACAGATCTATTTGTTCTAATGGCTGTTACTGCAGCTATCCTAGTTGCATCTTGATAAGTTGCTCCAGATGTTGTTGGATAAGAAGGAACTGTATATGTAGTAACTGTTCCATTCAAAACATCGATTACCCTTTGGAAAAGAGTATCAATAAGAGCATCTTGAGTAACATTTGCAAGAGCTTTAACTTGGTCCCTTGCGTATTCTACACCCGCAATCGTATACACACTTTGATCACTGAGTACGTATGCAGAATTAGATCTCAAATACGCGTCACCAGCTGTAATAGTATTATGATTAGTGCCAAGAATTAAATCTCTTCTTACTGCGTCGATAATGTAACCAATATCTCTTTCACACTTAACTGCATCATATTCCGGTAAGTTTTCTGCAATCCAAGCAGTAATTTCTTGAATGATAAATGCTCGGTTTGCTTGAAGTTGCTGGCGAGCATATAGTCTTTCAGTAACAAGTCCTGGGTCTGTAAAGACGAGAGGATCGGCGTTACCTGAGCCATTATCAATGATATCAATGATTTCATCAAAGGCTGCATCTGTTCTAATAGCAGCAGTAGCATTAATGTCGTTTGCTACTTCTTCTTTTAATCTTGAGAAAGATGCAATCGTTTGTACTTTTTCGTTTGCAAGAGTTTGTGCAGCTGCACCATTTACATATGCTTGACCGGCGTATACTGAAGCAAAATTAGATCCGGTTAACAAATCTATTTGAACCGCGTCTAAAATTAAACCAACATCTCTTCTGCACTTAGCGTCATCGTATGTGAAATAATTATCCTGCAAATATGCAGTCATTTCTTTCTTTAAGAATTCAACGTTGTCTTGAAGGTTGCTTGCTGCAAACAATCTATTGTTTGCAAGGCCTTGTGTACCAAAGCTAATCACGTCAGCAGAGGCTTGACCGTTTTTCATAATATCAATGATTTCGTCGAAACCCGCATTAAATCTTGCTTGGGCATTAACTGAAGTAATTTGCGCTGCTGCTTGAGTCTTAACATACTCGAGGGCTGCAATTGTTTCAGACAATTGAAAATCTACAACTTTATCTGTTCCAAGTGTGCCGGAACGATATGATAAACCGTTGAATACTGAATTAAAGTTAGACCCAGTAAGAACGTCTCTTTTAACAGCGTCGAGCAAATAACCAACATCTCTTGAACACTTAGCATCATCATAAACAAAGTATTTGTCGTTGATGAAATTAATAACTTCATTTGTTAAGAATTCTTTATTGGCTTGAATTGCTTGTCTAGCTACAGTTCTATTAGGATCAAAGTTAGGTTCAATGATACTAGGAATATTATCTGGTGATCCAATTCCAATATTATCAACAATAATTGTAATAAGATCAGAAACAATTGCGCCAGTTGCAGCGTTTGCTGGGGTTCCAGTAGTGTCTTGTGTTATAAGATTACCAGCAGTTGGTGTAACAGAAATTTCTTGTACAATATCACTCGCAACACTTGCTAAATGTGTAAACGCAGCCTGTGTTGGAGCTCTTTGTTCAGGAGGAAGAATATTGAACTTTTCAATGATAGGTGTGCTATCAGCAATATCAAAAGAAGATCTTGCTTCAAAATAATATAAAGCAGCTTCAATAGAAGATTCATTACCACCGTATTCGACATCTTTACATATTGCGTCAACTATAAGACCAATGTCTCTTTTACACTTAGATTCGTTATAAGCAAGACCGTTTTGATCTCTTTGTAAATACTCAATAACGTCATCTTGAAGACGTAAAGTCTGGCCAAAAATATCTCTTACTGCATTTTCAAAACCAGCTTCTGTTGTTGGTTCTACATAAGCCGGGAACTCGAATCTTTCACTTTCGATAGCATCACTTACGATTCTAATTAATGATCGTACTTTTCCTGAAACTGTAATACCAGCGTCTGACGTAAGAGTTTGAGATTGTGCATTACCCTCGCTAGGAACAACACTGTTATTTCGAACAATCTCTCCAGCAACGTAGGCCAAATGCTTAAACGCTTCTGAAGTTGGAACTCTTTGATCTTCTGGTAAAATTGCTACAGCGTTATCAAAATAAAGTCTAGCATTATTAATTGACGCTGCATTAGAACCATTGTAAATATCCCAAGAGGCTGAGTCTACAATATATCCAACATCTCTTTCGCATTTAGCTTGATCATAAACTAGATTAGGATGGTTGATAGCTAACCAAGCGGTAATTTCAGCCTGTAAAAATGTTTTGTTTGCCTGAAGTGTAGCTTGAGCTTGCCCTTCGTTAGCGCTAACTGATGCAGTGCCGAATGTAATAGGATCGGCGTTACCTGTGCCGTTATTAAGAATATCAATAATTTCATCAAACGCAGCGTTAGATCTTGTTAAAGAAGCACCTGATAATTCTTGAGCAATTTGAAGCTTGACATAAGTAATTGCTGCTACAGTTTCTGTAAGCTGTTCATTAATCACGACTTCTGTTGAAGCGTTACCTGATCGATACGCTAATCCAGCAAAAACCGAATTATAGTTAGATCCAGTTGCAACATCTCTACGAACCGCATCTAAAATAAGACCAGTATCTCGAGAACACTTATCGCCATCGAATGTAAAGTAATTGGCGTCAAGATAAGCAATTACTTCTTCTTGCAAGAAACTTCTATTTGCTTGTAATTGCTCTCTTGCATATTGTCCATTAGAGTTATAACTTCTAGAAGAAACAGATTGTTCAAGCGCGCTTACAAAAGTATGAACTCCACCAGCACCTACACCTACATTACAAGTAATTGATGTTGCAGTATTTGCTGTTACGACAACTGGTACTAAGTAGTTTCCATCACCAATTCTAGGATAAGAATGCTCCGTTGCATCTCCGTCTTGCGAACAAGTAAACGTTAATCCGTATGGAAGAATTTCAATATATTCTCCAACAGCAACGCTGTGATTACCGAGAGTAATAACTGCCTGGCCATTTGTAGGATTATAAGTTGCAAAGGTTGGTGTATACCTTGCTCTATAAGAAGCTGGATCAGACCATGTAATCGTATCTGCGTTTCCTAATCCATTATCAAGAATATCGATAATTTCATTAAACGCTGTATTAGCTCTATCTTTTGAAGTATCAGAAACTAGAGCAAGAACATTAGACTTAAGATCACTGAACGCAGATGATGTTTCAACTTTTTGATCATTAATTACTTTAGAAGCAATGCCCGTATAATAAGTTTTTCCAGCCTGAACAGAGTTATAGTTAGTTCCTAATATAAGATCTCTTTGAACAGCAGGTAAAATATATTCGCTGGTGTCTCTCTTACATTTGTTTTGATCATAAACATAATAGTTATTATTGATCCAACCAACTAAATTATCTTCAATATAACCACGATTTGACTGAAGTTGTTTACGAGCGTTTCTTCTCGATACGTCAATAGCAGGGTTATCACTAAAAGTAATTTCCTCGCCGACGATTGAAATTGAATTTTCTTGAGCACTTACAAACGTATGAACACCAGTATAACCGTTTGCATTACCAACGTTAACTGTAATAGTTGTTCCAGTTACAGCTTCAATATAAACTGGCTTATTATAAATTGGATCTGTTACTCGAGGATGAGAAATTTGTACAACATTATTATCGCTCAAACAAGTGAATGTAATGCTATTTGGAGCAATTAAAATCTTTTGTCCAACTTGTAAACTATGAGTTCCAATTTTTAACATCATATATCCAGTAATAGGATCATATGTTGCATTGGTAGGACTAAACTTAATTCCAGCATTAGCTAAAATATCAATGATATAGTCCATTGATTTATCAGTTTTAATTGTAGCTTCAGGAGAAATATTTTCTACGACCAAGTTAATTTGATCTTTAAGCCTCTTATAAGCTGATATTGTTTCTTCTTTTTGTTTGTCAATAACTTTAGCAGCCGTTGACATATAGTATGCGCCACCAGCTGTGATTGAATTATAGTTAGTGTCTAATAATGTATCGTAATAAACAGCAGGAATAATATAATCCTCGGTATCTCTACGACACTTAGCACTATCATAAGTAAAATATAAATCGTTATTATCAATCCAATCGATAAATTCGTTTTGAATAAATTCTTTGTTGTCTTGGATTAACTCTGCAGCGGCAGTCATTTGAGTATTGCCGGTAGGCGTTAAAATTAATCCATTATCATATTCTTCACCGTATTCAGTAATATTATAAAGTTCTTGGAAACTCGTATTTGCTCGAGATATAATTTCCGAGTTAGTAGAAAATATGTTTTGAATTCTTTCTTGAAGATATTGATTAGCACCTATGGTTGGTTCTAATTGGTCATTAATAACTGTATATGAAATTGGGCTTCGATATGTAATACCTGCAAGTCTACCCCAATAGTTTGAATTTAATTGTACGTCTAATCCAACACCATCAATAATAATTCCAGCGTCTCTTTCACATTTTCCTGCATTATATCCGGTATAACCTAATCCACCGTCTGCGGTGTTTGCAGTTAAGAAATCAACGACGTCATCAATGATAGTGTTTGCATTTTCTTGAATTGTATCAGCAAAAGCTTCGTTCTTAAGAAGTAATGCTTCGTTCATCCCTTTTGGTTGGAAGACTCGTGTAGATCCTTTAGCTCTCATTGAAATGTCACCAAACTGAGAACCCGAGTTGTTCAACGTGACCTGACCGCCGTTCAATGCATAAAATGCACAACGTGTGAAGATTGACAATGAACCAATACCGTTAACACCAGCACCATCTCGAGCAACATATCCGATGCCGTTTTGAGTACGCGGTGTAAAACCAAAACACAAACAATAAGTATAAAGTGAATCTGGATCGAGTACACGGCGATCTCCTAAGAAACAACCTCCACCACGTCCAACTTCTCTATTTGGAAAGTCATCAATACCAATAGATTCAATAGTACCAATGCCGCCAGATTGACTTAAAACAGTATCTCCTATCGAGTAGCCTTGACCATTTTTAAGGTTGCGAACTCTGATTTTTCTCAAAGTGGCTAAGTCACCAGGCAAACCTAATGCGGCGTCCATTGAATCGTCCCAAGAAATATAGGCTTCAGCGCCGCTTGAGAATTTAATCCAATCACCTTCAATAAATTGTCCTGTATGTCCAACTTCTAAAATGAATTCAAAACCTAAGTCAGCAATAGTTCCCTTAGAATTGAAGGGGTTGAGAGGTGGTTCTACATCAGCACGTAAGAAGTTAGATAGCTGAGATGAGTCCCTCAAATATGGTGAACGTCTTAGTTTTGCGCCGGGTCGATAAGCTACAGCAAATCCACCTTCTGGATAATCGAAGTTGTCAACTTTCCAATTCGTATATGAGAAACCCTGTAAATAACAACCTGAACCTACTAGCCAACAGTTGCTGTTTTCGTAACCAGGCAAAGCCTCGATTACTGTGGCGTATTGTCCAGATGTAGATGTTGCAGAACAATCATCTGGAATTGCAAGATTACCCTTAGTGTAATAAGTCCCTGGGCCAACAGAAATATGTACAGCATTATTAACATCGTTTCTATCAAATACACCGCCGGCCTTTTCAAGGGCTAATTCACAAGCTCTTTCCAATGTTTTAACGGGCTGAAGTGAACTACCCGGCCACTCATCTCTACCAGATGATGCATCTACGTGAATTTTAAGAGCTTGAGAAACTGTTTTAGAAATCTCATCAAAGAACTGTCTATAAGTAATTTTTTCAGTTTCACCGGTTTGCACGTTCTTTAATGCAAACCAAGACTCTTCGTCTATATTAGGATCAAAGATTTCTTCCAACTCCATTTCGAAGTTAGCAAGTTCCGAGTCAATAATTTGACCGCCTGAGAAGGTAGATTGAGATAAAGTACCTTCATCAAACTTTGATTCGCTAATATTAAGATCGAGACCAATAGAGTTTTGAATAGTTGATTGATCTAACGTTGTATTAGTAAATACGTTATTATTACCAGTACCATCACTAAAATCGGAGTTAATGATAATAGAATTATCGAGTGTGGTGCTAGTAAATAAATTGTTGTTTCCAGTTCCATCGCTAAAATCTGACTGAGTAATCGTTACATTATTAGCGGTTGAATCTGTAATAGTGCCATCAGTAAATAATGATTGCGTAATCGTTACATTATTAGCATTAGAATCGGTGATATTACCATCAGTAAACAATGATTGTGTAATTGTTACGTTGTTGGCATTAGAATCGGTGATATTACCATCAGTAAACAATGATTGTGTAATTGTTACGTTGTTGGCATTAGAATCAAAAATATCACCATTCGAAAAATTGCTACTAGTAATATCAGTTGTAGTAATTGTACCATCAGCAAACGAAGAGTTAATGATAGTTAAATTATCACCATTTGAATTAGTAACGTCACCAAGATCAAATACTGATTGTGTAATTGTAACGTTGTTTGCTGTGCTATCGAAGATTGCACCATCAGTAAATGTCGATTGAGTAATCGAAACATTGTTGGCAGTTGAATCAGTGATTGTCGAATCATCGATAGTAGAGTTTGTTAGTACGACATTGTTACCAGTGCCATCATTAAACTCAGAGTTGGTGATAACAATATTATTTGCAGTACCGTCATCAAAAGATGAATCAGTAATCGTCATCGTATTAGCAACAACGTCAAAAATTACGCCATCACTATATGAAGAATCTGTGATTGTTACATTAGCTGCTGTGCTATCTGTAATCGAGCCAAGGGTAAATGAAGAATCCGAAATTCGTTGATTTGTTTGATCGTTATCGTCTAATGTACCTTCATTAAACGTTGAATTAATAATATCTAAATTGTCACCATCAGAATTTCTTAAAGTACCTTCATTAAAATCTGTGCGAGTTATGAAAGAGTCTTCTATATTCGAATCGTCAATGACGACGTTACGAATAAGAGAATTAAACATGGTTACACCAGAGATAGTACCTCCAGTGATTGTAATGCGAGAGAATATCTCGTACTGAATTGCTTCGACTAATTCCTTTCTAGTAATATTACTAGTACCATCGTCACCTTGAACAAGATTGACGATAACGAACAGGTCTTCTGTTCTGGTATTGGCACCAGTAATAGGAGGTAATTCTGAAATCTTAGCCATGCTTTAGCCTTGTACCTTATCGTTATTTCTTATTTATAAGACCAAATAATCAATTTACTAAGAATTCTGATCGTTATTACACGAGCATTTTTTCTCCAGTTCGTCCACTTTTGTTTGAAGTTCTTTAATTGCTTCTACGAGAAGTCCAACAACCTGTCCATAACGAAGAGCTTTGAAATTTGTCTTATTGTCATTTTCAACATTATAAACAACTCCTGGAAGTATTTGTTCTACTTCTTGAGCGATCAAGCCAGTCATTTTTTCTTTAGGCTTATCTTTGTAGTTAAACGTAACACCTCTAATTTGTGCTACTTTATCGAGTGCGTTGGGAATAACCTCAATGTTTTCTTTTAAATTAATATCAGATACTGAACCAAACGCTGTGATATCGCCTTCGGCAACGATAGATCCGTCTTCACCATTTAATCGAATTGTTTCTCCGAGACCTGCACTATCCGAGCTGTTTATTCTTATCTGATTCCTAACCAAAATGTACGCAGGCTCAGCTCCGGATCCGTGGCTAATATCACCGCCAACGTAAAGGTCTGATCCTACATAAAATTTGTTTGGAACTGACGATTGTATAAAACCAATCTCCATTGCTTTCAGATATTGGCTTGGACCATTACCAAGTGCATTTGGACCGTGTCCAACATTAATCACCGCACGGGTTTCATCAAACCCACCAGTGCCGGTTGAAATCGTAGTTAATTGAGCACCTAGACCAGATGCGTCGAATCCGTTCGTTGCAACTCCCTCAGCTACTCTAATAGTTGTAAAAGCTGGCGTATTTGATACACTAATTTGTTTTTTATCATCGGCAACATCAGTTAAAGAAATGTTTGTGCCAGAACTGAGTGCTTCTCCAGCCCTTGCTCTTGTAAAATATAAAGTGCCAGATGAGTATGTTCCACTAGGGTCTTCTGTTACACCCGTAGTATCTAATCCATCGATTCCGCCACTAAACGTTGCCAAACCATCAACTGTAAGTGTTCCACTCACATCCATATCTGTGCCACATGTAATAGTGTCAGTTGTTGTTAGATAGGGAACAGTAAGCGCGCCCGTTGTTGATAATAAAAACTTTCGAGTACCGGATCCTGTATCGATAATAAAATTACCTGGGGAATTGCTTTCTAAACCAGTTTCCCAAGTTAACGACCCATTTGTATAACTCGTTCTTCCACCACCAGAGCCATAATTAAAAGTTGCGCATGTTGCTCCCGACCCATTTGTAATCGAAATTGGTGCTGATGATGTAATCGTTTGTCCAGGTGTAGCCGCTGATATTTGATCTGTCGAAACATTACCGATCAACGTATCAGCTGTAAAATTACCTGTTAAAGTAGCACTTCCGGTTGTTGTATCACCACTAGCAGATGCGGTTACTGCGTCAGATGCAAAAATATCTACCATTTCATTGGTTTTTTCAAACCAAGCTTGAAACGTTTGGCTAGTTGTAATATTTGTTATAGCTTTAGACATTTTCTTTTGATTCCAATTTTTCTATTCTTTCGCTTATAGCAAGGATAGTCTTTTTAATTTCAACTACGTCATGATAGAGCGTATCTATTTTTCTATAATACGCTCTTTCTAATTTGTATTTATTTAAGGCTTCACGATCAGTATTTAAAACTGCACCGCTACTAGGATCTTTTTTAAAATCGCTCATGATAGTGCCAATGCTCTAAAGTCTTTACATCTTGGAACGACATAATTGTTTTCAGACAACAATTCAATTTTAATTGCAAACCTCCTAAATCCTTCAAACGTTCCACCTGTAGGTGTTACATAACTAGTAACCCCGCCAACCTTAGATGAATCTGGAATTTTATACGTAAATTCTCTCCAGTCTCTTATATTTGTAGAAGAAGAAAAAACTCCAACTCCTTCTATTAATTCTAATTCAATCCAAGGAATCGAATCAAAACTATCACTATCGTGAATATTTTGTGGTCGAGCATAAACTTTAATATCGGTATCAATTGGCTTATAGGCAGTCAATATAACTTGAATGTCTTCTGCATCTAAATCTGCAGCAAGCTCAATTCTTTTACCAATGTAAGCTGCAGTAGTATCTGGGCTATTAGTAATTTTATATTGATAACATAAAAGCTTAGAAGTTTCAACGTCAATAATTGGAGTACTAGTATTATTTCCACCGTTTTGGGCGTTTACTATTATATTGAATGCTTTTAAGTTTGTTGGATCATTTGAATGACTATAGATAAGTGCACCTTTCGTATTAAACACATTATCGTCAGCAAATTTAAGCGGTGTTGTATAAGAAGATAATGGCGCGGCTGGATCAATAAACTCTCCTGTAAGAGTAGTTTTTGTAGCTGCATCATTTGATTTGTTAATAAGCGGCTGAAAATAACTAATAGAAATATCATCTACTGAAACGATAGTAGCTTGAGAGTCACTATCAAGACCAACAATAGTATCGCTAGCTGCGAAAACTTTTGTAGATGCAGAGGAAGCTTCTAAGTACATTGTAGTTGGATTTCTAAAATTATAATAAGATAAATTGCCGACAACCGCCGGAGTACCAGTTCCACCCGTAATGTTAGTTGTGAACGATGATGGTTTAACTGTGGTAATTTGTGTGGCAGTTACTAATTCAATTTCAAAAAGATCTTTTTCAGTTTGTCCTGCGTTTTCAACGAAAATGTATTCACCAACTTGATAAGTATCATCTAAGTCTACACCAGTAATAATGTTTGTTCCAAGAACCATACTAATGTTAGACTGCGTAGAACCTTGTAAAGGCTTAAGAGCATAAATCATTTCACCTTTGTCGAATCTACCAGTTGGATTAGATACTGTTAAAAACTCATTGTCATTATTCGTAAGGGTAACAGAACCACTAGACTGATTAAAATTATGACGATATAGAGTAAATTTAACATCTTCGTCTTGATAAGATTTCCAGGCTCTGTTATTAGTCGAAGTAAAGAGAACACCGTCACCCCAATCTTGTACTACCGGAAGTCCGTTAGTTGGTCCAGGCGTTAAGTCTAAATTACCAACCTTAGATGTAAAGATCAAATAATCTGGATCGTTAGCATCTGGCTGAACAACAAAACAATATTCTTTTTCAGTATCAAGTCTTACAGGTGCTTGGAATTCAACAGTTGTTACTGCAGATGCATCATCTGATGTTGCTACTTCCCCAGCCGTAAGATGAATAGATGAGAAAGGAATAATCTTGCTTGTAGGATATCCATTTAAGACTTCTCTTAATTGAACCGTAACGCCGTTGATCGCACTCTTTCTCTTAAAGTACAAATCAATTTTAGAAACATAAACTGTTTTAGATCCTGCACCCATTCCTTCTTTAATAAAGAATGTTTGTGCTAATGGATCGTTAGTTACTATTGGTCTTTGTGGTAAGTTCCTTACTGTAGTAACCTGAGAAACATCATAAGTTGGGAATCTCGTTGTTGCAGTTAATGAAGCTTTTTCGATTGAAAAATTATATGCGTTATAAGAGCAAAAACCTCCAGAAGTAGAAGCAGATTCGATATTTGTATATTGACTAACATCATAAATTTCTAATATTCTTTCACCAACAAAGAACGTATTTGCAGGCAATGCAAAGACTGCTCTTAATACTCCATTTGAATCTGAAGTAACTGCAGCACCTCTAGCACCTTGTCGTGATACAAGTTCTACTTTATTTGCTGCTGAGCCAGGATGGACTCTATTATTAATGTCTACTTTATCAAACCAAAAATAATGTCTTGTATCTGGTCTCAAACCCGACATAAAGATTTTAATATCTCGTGCAGCCATGTAAGGATTCATTGAAAAGTCTGTAACGAACTCTCCAACTTCTTGTGTAATAGATGCCCCGCCAGAAATTTCTAAGCTTGAAGTTACTGTAGTCTGTGTACCACCACCGGTCCATACATTTGCGCCAGTAGTAGTAACTGTAGTGTCTGTTAATGGCGAAATTTCTTGAATGTTATCAATAAGCTCAGTTAAAGGCTCAGTTAAATCTATATCGATATTAACAGGATTAACTGTAGTGTCGTAAGCCCCATCATAAGGAGGAGATACGTATCCTAAACCTACGTACTTATAAAAATTACTTACGCAATTTCTTGAGTTTGTAGCGAATGGTTGATTGATAATATCTACGTGAGAATTTCTTTCAAGTGTAACTACTTGAGTATCTCCAAGCGCAGGGAAAATAGATGAATTAGTTGAGCTAGCATATTTCAAATCAATTGGGAACGTTATAACTGCTGGAGTAAGAATCTTTTGATTAAATTTGACTGCTGCGCTATATCGAGGATTTCGAATATCGGCTAAATTCAAATCGTTAAATGGCTCTACAACAAATCCATTTTTAAATCTGTTTAAACCATTTTCGTCAGTAACTACTAAATTAGAAGTTTCTGATTCTAATTGATTTAATGAAATATAATATTCTAAGCCTTCAATTTTTCTTTCAATTTTTTGAAGATCTTTCATCGTATAATTTCGAGCGCCCAAAGGTTTCGCTTTTACTCCGTATTCCCTTTTACCTTGATTTGCAGCTTCAGCTTGACTTAACGCAGGATTTCCGGGAATAAAAATTTCTGCAATTGCCAGTTTATCGGATTCAACTTTTGGCGGTGCAGCCGTTAATTCTTCTTCACCTTTGATAAGTTCCATGTTGCCATAAGAGCTTAATACAATAAGATCATATCTTGACAAATAATAATCAATATCTGCTTGTCCGTATGATCCTTGTGCTGGAACTAATGGTGCTCCCCAAGTAGTAAAGTCTCTATCGAGAGTATCAACGTTATCGTTAATAAAATTAGCACCAACATCTACATAGCCAAAGCTTGGATGTGGACTAATGTAAGGTCTGAAGTCAAAACACTCTCTTAAGTTGTATCTGTTACCATTTTCTGCGACATAAATTGGAATATCGCTTGGATTTAATCCGTTAGGATAACTGTCAACAGTGAAATAATATTCACCTGTTGTTGAATTAATTTGGAATACTTCAATTTCTACTTCAATGACTGTTCCTGCTGGTGGTTCTCCTGAACCTGATACATATTCAATATAAGACCAATCGTAGTAATGATCTTTTTGGTTATTAATTAATCTGAAACTTGGCGTAACATCACGACCATTCACGTCTGTTACACTTACTAACCTATAAACGTCAGGTGCACCGAGAGAATATCTTTTCTTATTTGACTGATATGTTGGCCTTACGGTAGTGGTTGCGCTAACTTTACCATAAGGTGTGACACCTACATTATTTTCATTATAGAAAATAGTAGCGCCTGAAGCCGGCGTTGTGGCACAAGTAATTGTCATTTGTGTGAAGCCAACATTGTATGAAATATTAGATACTGCGTGATAAACACCACTTCCATCAATAACTAAAACATCACTTTGATTAAGTGCAAAGTTATTTCCACCCGCTGGTGTTAATACAAAATCGTTTCCTGTAGGAGTTGCGCCAGTAACTACTTTACGTTCTGGTATTGTGACGTTAGAAGTTGCAGAAACATTAGTCATACCTGATGTAAAAACTTTAGGAGCACGCCGTGATTCTTCAAGAGTTGCGCCTGCAGAAAACTCTACATATGTTCCAGTAGATGTTCTACGAATTCTATTTACGCTACTAAATGATTGTCCGTTATCCATTCGAGCGCCAAAAATGTATACCTTAGTAGGTGTTACGTTTGCAACAAATCCAGTACCAATTGGCGTCCCGCTATTCATTAAATCTACAGCGATAAAATCGAGCTCTAATGCACCATTGTGCGCTGAAACAGGATCTAATTTAATAAAGCTTCCATAATCAACACCAATTGGAACTTGTTCTATTGTGTCAGTGCCAGAAATTGGATCGATAGTAAATTCTTGTGGAGAAGTAGATTCTACTCTGTAACCTTTAACGTACGCTGTACCAGCACCCACGAGAGCCTTTAAGTCGCCATTTCTTCTATCTGTTTTAATATTAAAATCCTGAAGAATATAATTGCCAGATTCTTCGTATGTTCTTCTAGCCATCTCAGTACCAATAACATTATATTGAGAGACGTCTCGAATAGTAACGGCATTACCGTTTCTGTATTTAATTAAACTAAAAAATGTAGGATCATTATCTGCAACGGTTTGATTAAGAACTACTAGCTGAGGAGTTAGTCTTAATCTATCTGCGCCTGGCGCGTTTTCATTAGTTGAGCCATTCGCGTTATCGTAAAGACTAGCATCTTGTAAAGCAGTAACAAGATTTTCAGTAACTTGATAGCCAACAGCCTTTCCATCTGGTGCGCCATCGTATTTAGAAACAACAAGTGTTTGTGCATCGGCAAAAAGAAAATGTCCTTTTTGGAAAATAACACCTGGCGCTGCTTGAACACCAAAAGAATTTCCTGTTGCTAAAAGCGCTGGTGCTAATTGTGAGCATGCAATTTGATCAACACCAGATTCTGAATAAACCGGATTTGTTTCAGTAGGCTCAAGAACACCGGTCTTATACCAATACTTATTGATTGTAAGTAATTCACCATCTTGGAATTCTTTATATCCAGCGCTTTCGTTAGAATTTAAATAATTAATAAAGAACGTATTGAGATCTGGTGGTCTAGATTCAAAACCTTGGGCTGCAGAAACAACGTTTGCTATAAGGCCGGTGGTTGCACCAACAATTTGAAAAACCCAATCATATTCAATTTCTTCTGCGCCGACGCCTCCACCAGGAAGTTCGATAGTCGATACTCTTCTACTAATAAATTCTGTTGGGTTAAATTCTGTTCCTTCGTTAACAGAATCATCTTGCAATCTTACGAATTTTAGATCATTTAAGTTTGTAAAGTTGCAGCCTTTAACAATACTGCCTTCTTGAAAGATATTATCACCAAATTGTTCAATCTGCGATTGCAATACAGATTGAAGTTGTGTTAATTCTCTTGCTTGCAGCGCATACCCTGGTTTAAATAAAACTCTATAATATTGATTTTCTAGATCAAAATCATCAAAATATGGTGCTGTATTAAGATTAGTATTGATTGGCATTTATTTTGTTCCTTTAAAATTCAAAGACAATTTTGAATTCTTCTCTCGAAAGTTCATTTCTTGCTAACGGGAAAAAATCTTCCATATAATATACTTTACCCGTACGTTGAACATACTCTGAAAAAGTAACGTTATCTACTATTGGAGTATTTATTACTACGATCTGACCTGTTTCGTTGAATAAGTCTTTTGTAAGATCAAAGGCTGTATCTTGACCAACTTGATTAGGATAGATGTTATTATATTCAGCAATGTAAATAATTTCATTTGCTGAATCTATTTCGTGTACTATACCTGAAAAGGTAGTTTCATTTTGCTGGTTTACCTGAGTTATAATACTATTTACAGTGACTTTATTGTAATCTGGAGAATTGACTGCAATTCTATTATCAAATACGCTTGGTGTAACACCAGTAAAATCAGGATCTTTAACTATACCTACGCCGGTATATGTATTTGTATCACCAATTGATTCATTATCATCAGATAAAATATAACCATATAAAAGATAATGGTGACACTTAAGTTCGTCTACTAAATCTGTACCGTGCCCGTCCGTTGGAGAAAGTATCGGACGAACAGTTGCTCTCACATCAGTAGAATTAGTAGCAGATGGATCAAAATCATAAAGAGGATCTACAACGCTAGCTTGAACTGTATTATATCCGTCACCAGCGCTAAGAATTGTAATAGTACGAATTCTACCTTCAGAGTCAACATTAGGAATTGCTCGTGCTCCAGTACCATCTCCTTCTATTAATACTCTTGGAAAAATTGAAAAAGCATTATTAACTCCAACACCGTCTTGTGCAGGTAATCCGGGTGCGGTAGGATTTGCTGCTCGTCCTCCAGGATAAGTGATTAAGTCAATGTTGTCTTTAACTCTAATTGATGCACGGTTTGTTTGTGTATCAAAATCATAAGTATCGATTTCGTATAATTCAAAAGAGCCGTTTGACTTAACAAAATAAATTGATTGTCCTGCGTAATAATCTTCACCTAATGCAAGAGTAGGATCTTCTCGAGTATTAACAGTTCCGTCTAAATCTGGTGTTTGACTTAGTGTCCCCGTCTTTTTAGAATATCCAAAGTTTGCATCGGGATTTTCTACCTGAATAATATTAATTTGAGATCCTCCAGAAGTTGGAACCGGATCTGCATCAAAAGTACCTGTTATAGGAATATAGCCCAGCGCGTTATAAGCTTCAAATTCAATTAAACTTAAAGAATACATGAATTTCCAAACGTATCCGTCACCAGTTCCATATGTTTGGTCTGGTTGGTTTGTATCCCAAACCGGAGGAGCAATTGTTGGACTTTCAAAGTTATTAAACAAACACTTATAAACTCTATAATCACCTGTATCGTTATTCGTAGGTCCTACGACAGCATAAAATTTTTCACCTTCAAGATCAACAGAGTCGTCATATTGAACATATGTTTCTCCGGCTTGCCACGGATAATATTTGATCATATATTTTGTATCAATATTATTCACTATTTTTCCAAAAAGAGTTTTAGCTAAAAATTCGTTTTGTGATTTAATAGAATTTTCTGGTGTAATATTTTCAATAGCAGAAACAAAAACAAAATAGTCACTCGCTAAAGCATCAACTACGACCTTTCTTGTCGTATCTGTTTTAAATTCTGTTGTTAATATTTCTGGCATGATTCAACCTATTATCCTTTGGTTATTTATTACCCTTTCGCGCGTATCCTAGGACGGGGCCACGCTCGACCCGAAGTGGGTCTTGCTTTACTATTTAATTTTGGTACTATTGTTCCAGATTCCGGTCTTTGATTTTCCCAATATAATAATAAGTTAGGGGCGCCATGTAAGCTAGTAAAATCTGACATGTCTGAAGCGCCAGAATCAAACATTTTATTTGTAGACGCATTAGAAATTAACCATTCCTTAGCTTCAGTTTGAGTTAATCCTTGATTACTTTCTAATAAAAGCGCTATTACGCCTGCAACTTGTGGCGAGGCAAAACTTGTTCCGTATCTTTTTTGAATCTCATAAGATGCGTTTCTAGGATCATTAAAAGTTCCACTTGTTCTAACCGCTGCTTGAATAGCGGTACCAGCAGCCCAGAGATCAATTCTATCTCCTTGATTGCTATCAAGTCTTCTTCTGTCATTTACGTGATAAGAAGAATTACCTACACTAATTGTTTCTGGAACTGTTTGACCGTTGGCACTACCTCCAGCTCTATTTGGATATATTCCATCACTTATAGCTCCTCCACCCAAGTCTTGCAAAAACGCAACGTTATTGTAGTCTTGATTTGTGGGCTTGACCAGTCTGGTAAACTCGTTTCCGGTGGCACAGATCAATATGATTCCATCGTCAAAAGCATCTTCAATATCAGCTTCTATTGCGTCGAAGTATGCGTCATTATCTTCTTCGTTAATGCCGGGTTGCATATACCAATTTCCATTATATACTGCAACACCTCTAGCAGTAAGTTCACCATCAGTTAATACTCTTCCTGGGGCAAAATAAGCCCCTCTATAACTTATAGCTGCAATTCCATCATATGACGATGTTATGTCAGCCTCGGTGGTCGATGGCCCGAAACTTGCATTAACTACAGTTGGATTTCTTCTACCCGTTTCAGAATTAACTGCTTTTGTATTATGCCATTCTCTTATATAATCCCAAGAATTTGCTTGCGTTAATCTGTTTCCTCCATCTGCGTTATAATTTGGTGTGGCACCTGTATAAGATCTAAAATTAAATATGTTTGCGTCTCTTGCCCAACCTAAGCGATTCCCGGCTATAACTGATGCTACACTTGTTCCGTGATTACTACTACTGGAATCTTCTGGTCTATGTGTATAATCATATGTTCCATTAGTTCCATAACCGAGTTGTGCAGTTAAAGAAAACCAATTAAATTGAGTAACGCGGGTTCCTCCAGTTCCGTCTGCGTTTACTGCAAATTCTGGATGATTTATTTCAACAAATCCGTCAAACACTAAAACATCTACGTTTTTTCCGGAAGCTGTTATATTAAAATTACTAGAGGCTGTGGTTGTTCCATCCCATCCCCAATTTACTACGTTATCTCTGATCGTATGTCTTAAAATACCCCATTGAAGATTAGCGGTAGCATTTCCAGAAGTTCTTTCATATGTACCATCCGCGCTATAACCATAATCAACTTGTTTTAAATTGTTAATAAACTCTGCTAAAGTTACTGCTCTTACTCTTTCGTCTTTACGTATTTCTTTTGCTTCTTCAGTAGTTAACATATAATGCGTGTTACGACTGATTGTTCTTCTTAAATGTAAACCAACTGATCTATCAGGAATATAAAGACTACCGCCCGGCGTTTCCATGTCATCATAGAAATCTTCTAGGTCTTCTCTATTGTGAAGAGTGACAATATATTCTTTAAGTGCCATATTAAGCTTCTAATTGAAGAAGTGTTAATGTTACATCAACCGCAGAAGTTGATCCCGATAGATTTCGTACTGCCGCATAAATTGTTGTACCAGGTGTCGCATCTCCATTCCAACCGAGAGCCGCTGGTGTAAAGTCAACTGTTTCAGCACCAGTTGTGACAACTTCTGCAATTACGCCGGCGGTTGGGGCTGGATCTTGTGTTTGTAATCTACTTGCGTCTGAAGTTCTTTTAGCGCTTGTAATGTAAAGTCTTACCCATGCTGCTCTGTCTGTAGCAATTTTAAGAAGAGAGTAAGATTTAAACCCGGTAATATCTAAGTTTTCATCAGTATTATTTGCATGAGTACCAGAAGTTGCTCCATTAGATGTTGAACGAGAAGGAGTACTACCGCCACCACCTGCAGCAGCTTCAACAACAATGGTACCAATCATTCCCCCGTGGGCTGTACAGATATATTGGTAGTTTCCTGAGAAAGACGCAGGAACTTTCCAAAATAATGTTCCACCGTATGCACCACCTTGTGTGAAGTCATTATATGCGTTACCGCTTGTCAGTTCAAAGATTCCATCTGCAATATCTGAACCGCCAGTAGTCTGAATTTTAAATGGGTGTGTGCCGCTTGGATCATAAGATAAATCAAATCCAATCGTAGTACCTGCTTTAACATAAATTGTTGGGTTATCTGTTGTTCCGTATTGATCGAATCGATATGCAGTTGATCCATTTGCAGAAACAGTCAATACAGTTGAAGCATTTTTCCAAATATTTTCAAATGATTGTTGATCTGATTGAGCAGCAGGTTGATCTGTGAGACCGGCAAAAGTTGGATTGAGATCAAAATTTTGCCAATCATTACCATTCCATTTTAATACCTGATTGGTTTGAACATTTGATATATCTGTATCAGTAAGGCTAGTCATAGAAACTGAGGCGGTTGAGACTGTTGCAAATTCTAAACCATTAGCACCTGAGTTAACTACAAGAGACTGTCCGGCAGTACCATAAGAACTTGGAGTATCTGTTAAATCGAGAGAAGTTGCTACACCGGATCCACCGGCGATTGTGATTGTTTTAGTTGCACCGTTGCCGGTAACCGTGACACCAGAACCTGTGAAGTTAAGAGTACTAGCATCTGTAGATAAAGCAACACCTTCATCTTCAACTGTAACACCACCGCCACCACCCGATTGATTAGACCAAGTAAATGTTCCATCGCCGTTTGATACAAGCACTTGAGTTGCTGCACCAACATTAGTAACGTTATCGATATATGAATGAAGGTCTAATGGATCGGTATAGCTTGTAACATCCATAGCAGAATTATCTGTAAGTAATTTTCTCCATTCGCCGTGGCAATAATACAGCGCCCCGGTGTCGTGTGCATGAGCTATAACGCCATGATGTGCAGTTGTATCTAATGCTAATACTTGAGCTTCTGTATTATAAAGAAATGAAATCTTGTTGGCTGTAAGAAGTAATTCAATTTCACCACTACCATTTACAAGGTTGGTAAGAGTATTACCTCCAAGAGCGTTATAGATTTCAGTAGTATTTTCGTTGACTTTCGTCATCGCAGTGCGTATAGGATCGCCTGTCCCGTCGTTGGCTACTAAACCTGTGTCAACTAGTTGCTTTGCCATGATTTCTCCGAAATTATTTTATTTACTATTTATTATGGTGTTGGTTCGTTATCTGAGGTCAGAGTATCTGAATCTACAGTAAAGTTAATGATATCTGAAGTAATTTCATTTAACTCAGCTTGATCAAATGGACTACCTTGACCATCGTCATTAAAGTATCTGATAAAATTGCCACTTGAAACCGTGCCAGTTTTTGATCTTAATAAAAATTGACTAAATGGCTTTGTTCCAGCTAGGTGGACACTTTCTCGTAAAAGCTTTTGATATTTGCCCGGATCAATTTTAGATTTAATAACATAAGAATATTCTTGGAAATAATCACTATCTTGTATTCTCATATTTCCTTCGTAATATTCATCTTCTCCATCTTCGGCTAACGTTTTTGTAAATCCGTTTAAGTGTGATGAATACTCGGCCCAATAACCAGCAGTTACACCCATTCGTGTTGCATCAACAAGACCTTGTGCTTGTGGTTCACCTAGATCGTTTGTAAGTGTTGCTACTTCATCATTTAAATAACCGAATCCAGATCCTCTTACCGCTACAGTTTCAATCTTACCGGCGGCAAAAGATGTTACAGTTTCAATATCTGCATTTAAGCCTGCAACAGTTGAAGAATAATCTCTGTTAACATCTAAAACGACATATACGTCACCGACTCCTCCGCCTCTAACAATTGGTCCACCTGAAAATCCATAATATGAATAAGGAGTAACAGTAATATAACCTAATGAAGAATTTGTTTTTCTAATTATACCTTGTACACCAGTGCTTTGTTCAGTTATGATTTCATTAATATTAAATGCACCAGCAGTAGCCGGATTTGGAAATGATATTTCTTGATCATATCTTGATAAAGATGATATAACAGGATCTCGTGCAATTGCCCAAACATCAAACTTATATCCAGACCCTGGAACAACGTTTTTAAATGTGTCAATTGTTCCAACATTAATTGATGTAAGATCAAAAGCGTCTGATAAAACAGTAGTATAGTTAACTGGAGACGCAGAACCTGACATCGGAGTGGCTGCTCCATAATCTGCAGCATCGACTGTAATAGAAAGATATGGGGCTATTGGGTCTGTTATAACATTAATTGCTTCTACGTTTGTAAGGGTATTAACAGCTACGTCTAATGGATCGCCAGTGTCTGGAAATAAGTCACCAGGTGAAGTATTGTTAAATTCAGAAGCTTGTAAAACTGTGAAAGAAATATTATTTGGATTTCCTTGATCGTCTACACGGTCAAGTGTTGTAATTGTATCGGCGGTAAGATACCCAATACCTCCAGGATCATTTACTTTAATAGCAATAACTTCGTCGGAATAACCTATGATTTCTCCAGTTAATGATCCATTAGTAACTCTTTCAAGAGGAACTGGTGCAATATCATCCATAGTTGCATATGAGCCACCAAAAACTGGAAATACTACTTGATTTGAAACTTCAAGCGCGGTATTTTCAAGTGTATAGCCCCATCCGCCATTTTCGATTCTGTATTTAATTTCTCCAGTAATTTTTGTCGTTATACCGGTCACAATAACCTTTCCACCGACAGCAGTATCTGAAGTTACAACGTTAAGTATATCTCCAACTTTATTTCCGGTTGTAGCTTGATTATAATCTAAATCCATATTAATATTAGTTAAAGAACCATTCATTTGTCCGAAAACTACAAATTCCCCGTTAATATACGTAGATAGTTGATCGTATCTCTGAAATATTCCTTGCACTTGATCAATATAAATGATTGGTATTAAGCCACCATTTAAAACAACTAAGTTAACAGCCCTTACTGCCGCTTTTGCTTCTGATAATGATCCTTGAACATTACGAGCAATAAGATCTGCGTAAGTATATTTTTGTCCGGATTCAGAAAAGAATTCGTTACTATTTGCAAACAGCTGTAAATAATTTCCAGTATTCCATTGAGAATTAGAAGGCTTGAGCATTTGTGTTGCTGGATAAGTAATGAGCGCAGTTTCATCATAAAAGAGTTTAAAAAATAACTCTATACCGTCACTCGTTCCTTTTCTTTGATAAAGATCAAGAATATTTCTAACAACAAATGAAATAGTATCTTTATTATAAGGAAGATCTGCTAAGAATTTTTTCTTATAAAAAACAAGCATTTTTTCGAGAGTTGTAGAAATATCTCGATACTCAAACATTCTTCTTGCATTATAAATTGATTGGCTTTGATCTGTTTCAAGCCATTTATAATACTGTCGCGCAAGGTCGACCAATTCACTGCCATCTTCTAAGTATATGTTTGGAAAATGGTTCTCAGTAAAGAGCGATATATTTTTGACTATGAGTTCTTCATCAGCCATTGGTTAGCTTCCTGCGCTTGTTTTTGTTCCTGTTTTGTCACTTAAATTTAAAGTTACTTTTACGTCTTGATCTCTTAGGATGAACACTCTACCTTGCGGAGCTTCAATATCACTTGACTTAACGCGAGCTTTAATTTTAATACCCGTTCCTGTATAACTTTCTACAACAAACTTAGTAAGTTTTACTTCACCGGTGTTGTAATTTACTGTACCGGCATCTTTTCTTACAATTTGTGGATTTGTTATATCAGAAGTAATGATTTGAATATTACCTAAGCCATCGTCTTGAATATAAACACACGCGCCTTCTATATCAAATTCGTTACTTTGAATTGCAGGTTTATAGTCTTTAAATCCGGTTGATTGATCAAAAGGATATGGCTTAATCAATTCTGATTCAAATTTAAATACTGGATTTGTTGCAATATTAAGAATAGGCGCGTATTCAATAATTGGCATTGCAATAACGTCATTACTTAAAATAGCAGTATCAATTGAATCTATTTGAGTAGATAAATTTGAAGCTCTAAAAGTTTTATTGAAATCTTCGAGATATAAATCAGAATATGTTTGAACTTGAGCCCTGATTAAAGTTTCAAGTTCATCTATTGACTTATCCAAAAACTTATTAGTATAATAGGCTTGAATTTCTAAATCGGCATACACATATTTAGTTTGAACAAAAATGGGTTCAATACCAATTGGACTTCTTCCCTCTAAATATTCAATATAACTGTTTGCTAGAGTAGATGATATTAATTGTGTCCTATCGTTTAAGAAAACCGAAACCGCAACTTTACCGAATTGTGGAGGATCAAGTTGGTCACCACTATAAGCAGCCACTGCTTTAATTGTTGGAAACTTTTGCTTTAACAAGATTTCATAGTCTGTACTTGTAATAGCTCTTTCTTGAATTTGCAATGATTTAGGTGCATTGAATCGAATTGATTCGAGTGATTCCCTTTCAGCACCACCGGCCGCAGCAGCGACTGTAGTACATGTGATAGTTCCATTTTCTAAAAACGTAGCAGTAAATGCACTAGCACCATTTGCTTCTTCACCACTCGTAATTCTATATCTTACACGAACATCTTCAAAATCTTTAGGTTGAATCCCATAAACATCATTACCAAAGTAAATAGAATAACGATCATCAAAATAAGGTTCTACATAAAAAACTTTGCTATCTGCTTCTACTCCAAATATATCTTTAGCATAAGTAAAAATGTTTAAGTCATCGGTTGCTTCAGCGTTAACGAAAACTTCGAGAGTATCTATATCTGCGTTATCGTTACTCAAATAAACTCTTAATTTTCCTTCGTCATCTACAATAAAGCCTTCTCTTTGAAAGCTTGTCAGAATTTGTCCTTCAAAAATTTCGACATTATCTGCTTGATAAGTGTTAGTAGCAATTCTACGAGCAATATACGATTTATTTGTAATGAAAGTAAAGTTTTGTCCTAGGTAAGTACTACTAAAAACACTATATTGCGGTATAGTATAAGTTTCTGTATCAAGAGTTTCTGAAAAAATGTTTACATTAATAACAGCTTTTGGAGATTTTCTTGACCGAGGTAAGTAATTTAATTCTTTTGCGTGTGAAACAATTGAGTTCTTTAACACTGCAGTATCAAGAAACATTTCGTTGATAGCCATATTAGTGTAAAAATTGTTTTGGTATGTATTAAACGCAAGGACGTCGAGCAAAGCATTCAAATTTGATCCCTCAAAATTGTAATCTTTGAACTGCGTTTGAGACTTGAGATAGTTCTTTAAACTATTTTTAATCGAAGCAAAATCTAAGTCTGTGATTGAAGCGTTCGGGGTTGTCATTTATCTTATCCTTTCTAAAATAAGGTCTAGAGTAATTGGCTGAGAAACATTAATTATATAGAATTTCACTAAAATTCTGACCGTGTTATCATCTATTGCAGAGGTGACTTGAACATCTATTAATTCTGCACGAGGTTCATATAGTTCAATTGTCGTTTTTACTTTATCTTCTATAATCTTAATTGTAGATGGTGTAATATTTTCAAAGAGAAGTTGTCTAAGGCCGGCACCGAGAAACGGTTGCATTGGTCTTTCTCTTGGATCTGTTAACAAAAGATTTTTAATAGATTCTTTAACTGCATCTTCGTCTTTAAGAATAATTATATCTTCAGACAATGGGCTGCGCGACAAATCTTTACGAAAGTCAGAATAAATTGAGACTTTTTTAGTCGTAGGTGTAAAAACATCTATCGTCATGCCGCTGGCCTTGGTTGTATACTTAAGTGGATTCTATCTGAATAAACTTTAACTGTTTTAAAACCTTTTGTAAGTGCTATTTTTGCAAAAGCTTCTGAATCTTTAACCGGTTCAATATCTATTACTAATCCGGTCATATGACTTGATTCTGCAGCTCCACCTATTTTTGCGTTATATTGTTGACTTCTATACCCAGAAATAACATTAAGTTGTCCACCTACCTCTGATTGTACTCTCATAAGATAGACTTTTAAATCAACATCAATATTTACCCATCCTTCTAATCCACAATCTTCATCATCAACCCAATCGCCAGAGATTTTAACTCGTGGCTCGCTTCCATTTTTTACAGCTTTACACTTTGGTAGCTTTCCATACTCAGCGAGGGTCGGTGGCTTTGCATTAACTGGTTTTTCTCCAGTTGGTGTAAAAACTTCGGAAGCTTCGCTTTCCCAATCTTCTTCTATAGTATTTATTACCTCTTTTTTCTTTTCATTAGAAAAACGAATCGCACCTGCTCTTACGGCAGATGAGGTATTGATATTTGAAATTCTTTGAAGTCTATTTGATATTCGACTATATTTTCCACCAAAAGTGTCGAGTGGTTTTTTAATGTCATTCATTAGTCCTTCGATTTGTCCAATCAAAGAACAAAACTTAGTAAGCATAAATTGAATCTCTTGAATTCCTGGACTATCAAATATTCCAGTGATGTAATCAATTAAGCCCTTTACTTTATTTTGAATTTTTTTCTTATTCTCATCATTAAAGAAAAGACACATCCGCTCTTTTGCTGTAACGATTCTTTTAATTACATCTTCTCTAACAAATGTATTGATATCTCCAATAATATTTTCAATATTGAAGTTTTCAATAGCGCTCATAATTTTATCAAAAATTTTAGTTATTGATTCTGTAACTAATTCTTTAATTTTTTTAAGTAAAGCTTGAACCGTTATACCTTCTATCGCTGCTTTAAGAGGATCTTCATAATTTTTAATTTTATTTAAGAAACTAATAGCATCGTCAATCAATCCATCTATTTTATCAATAATATCAAAGAACGCGTCAATCGCGCCAAACAATCCTGGTAAAGAAGAACAAAAACCTCCCATAATACTTTGAGTAAAAGAATTCTTATAATAAGCGTCTAATTGAAAAGCTAAATTATCAATACCGCCATCATTAGATTTATCGATCAAACCTTGCGGCGTAAGATTCGCATTTTCTAAAAATAAAGCAGTTTCAAGTGTGCTTATGTTTCCTTTATCCCACCGAGATGCAAGATCGGGATATTGAGCTAAAGCACCAGAACCAATCAATCTATTCTTAATACTGCCATTTAAGGCTTTATTTGAATCATAAAAGGAGTCACCATATCTATTAAAAAGAATGACTTCTGGATTAGTTTGTCTTTCTTCTAGGATACTTTGAGCAAGCTCTTCTGCAAATTTATCCACTTGGTCGAGATTAAATTCGCCATTTACATTAGTAAAAGGGCCGCGGGCCCGATTTAAATTGCTTTGTGCTGTTTGTGAAGTATCGCAATCGTCAATCATTTAAATTCTCCTTAGCTCTCTACGTCTGGATCTGGTGAAACAAACCCGCCTGACCCACCAGATCCACAAGGATTAGTCAATTGAATTTTAGTACTTTTTGCCGGAGGATTTGGAACTTTCGTACCTTCAGTAGGTAGTATTGGGAATGGCACAGTCGGAATCCAAGAAGGAACTATTGTCGTCGGTATAGGAACTATTTGAGTAATATTTGCTGAGCTAGCTACTCCAGAACCAATATTAACTAAAGTATCGATTGCTACATCCGCACCTAATATATCTACTGATGTTGTGCCTTCTAATGCTGTTGTAGTTCCTTTAATTTCCGTTGCAAGCGATGAACTTAAGTTTAAAAACGCATCTGCTTCTAATTGAATAGATCCAGCATCCACTGCAAAACTTGTAGATTTAATATTCATAGCTGCTAAAGCGTTAATATTAATTAAACCTGCTGCTTCGATTTCTAAAACACCGAGAGAGTTGATTGATGTTATTCCTAGAGTTTGAATGTTTGCGTTTGCGGCCGTCATGAAAAACCCAGGTTGTAGAGCATATGCAGCAGTTTTAGTTGGCTCTGGTGTAAGTCCTAATGGTGTACCTACTGCAATAAGAGGATTTGGAGTTACTGGAGGAGCAGCACCAGTCGTGGTAATAAACATGTTCGAACTCGTCATGTTAATATCACCAAAGGCTCCACCCGTGCCAGTGATCATATTAATCACTTGGCCTGAGGTAACTTCATAAGTAAACGCTGTTGTATGCATTTCTCTTAATGATGTCATGTTAATTGCAGAAAGAGAATCTAATTGTATGTTTTTAACTGCCTTTATACCAAGTGTACCAACTTTTGCTTCTAACTTAACATCAGCAGCTGCAATTTGAACCTGTTCACTTCCTAATATTGTTACCTGCCCACCAGAAGAATATAGCGCGTTTCCATGAACAATTTGTGTATAATCTCCTTCGATTTCTTCTATCTTATTACCTTTTACATATACACGGGCATCCCCACCAATCGTGACGACGTGTTTGCATTCTACATATTCGTGTTTATTTCCACAGCTAACATCAAATTGATCACCTGTTGCTTTTTGAGTCATATTACCTTTTGAATCAATTTGTATATAACCGCCTTCTTTATGGCGAATCATGATACGTTCAGCACCAGGTGTATCATCGAGTTCAATCGAGTGATGCGTTGTTTCAATAGTTTTATTATGAGGATAATTAGTAGCGTAAGCTGAAGAAGGTTCAGACCACACTTCATCTGTTCCTGCAATTTTCATGTCTTCGCAGCGATTCATTTCTTGGCCAAGAACATATGTTTCCTGAAGATCTTCGCCGCGCGTGAGTCTTGAGTTTTGAGGCTGTCCAAAATCTCTTGGAGCCGAGCCTTGAGCTAAAAGATTTCCATCTCTATGAGGAATAACACCCCAGCCATTTTGTGCAGGAGATATCGGTTCGGCCAATTGAGAAGGCAATAGACCAAGAATAATAGGTTGTTGAGCTTCTTCACCGTCTACAAACATACCCCATACAAATGAATTAAGCCCAGGAAGATTAAAAATTAATCCATATTCTCCTCGAGAACATAATGCCCAAGGTAATTCGGTCGTGGGTACTTGATCTCTTGTTCCATGAATGCCAAACGCACGGACCTGCACTCTTCCTTCGAGCTGCGGATCGTCATTGTTTTCGACAACGCCGATAAAAAATAGTGGATGATCTAAACCTAGTGCCATGTTTTACCCGTATTTAACCAATGATAAAGAAGTACTACAATTTCCAGCTTGAATATCGTGACTCGTTCCAAAAACTAAATAATTACCAGATAGCTTTTGATTTTCTTTTAATTCTCTTTGTGCACCCATTTCTCTTGCTTCAACATTAACAACCATTCCTGGTTCAATATCTAATCTACCAGCGCAAGAAGCACTTACTATTAATTTATTTAAATGATGACGATATGAAATTTTATTAGAAGTAATTTCAGTAAAATATTGATCTGATCTCAATGAACCTGGAATCGCACCAGATTGTTGATAGTCTCTAAAAATTAAAAACTCAAATCCATTCTCAGAAGAAAAAACCGAGCTATCTTTAAGGTACTCTTCTGAGTGAAGATCATCTTGAACTTTTCTTACTTTACCTTCCATATCAAGATAACCGCCTTTTTCTAAATAATTAAAGTGTCTATACTTTGCCGTTCTTCTTACTATATCTATTTCAAAAGCGCTGTTTCGATATCCGCCATTTAATATATCAGAACCAGTATCAATTCTTCTATCGTTATTCATAGTAAATAGTGTTTCGATTTGAGCAAGAGGTTCGTTAGGAAGTTGAGTTGTATAAGCACCATATTTAAAGGGCTTAATTTGTGTTGGATTATCTATTGCTCTTTTAACTAAAAATTCATCTGTTACAAAATAAAAATTTCTTAGAGTTTCAAAAAATCTAAATGAACTCGATGGTGAATTAGGACTGTAACACCGCGATGCTAAAAAATCCATCGAAGAAGCTGGATCTAAATTTGGTATAATTGCTTTAATTTGTCCTTCAGATTTTTGTATGTAAAGCTTTTTGTTTTTATGATTGCTAATATTAAATTTTTTCGTATCAAAGGCAAGCGTCTCGTTTTTTGTTAGAGTGTCTGTTTCTACTGGATCAATAGTATTAGCATAATGTTTATCAAAAACTTTTTTAGCTGCTTCTGAAGCGAGTACTTTTGAGTGTGGTTCTATAACGTTTTTCAATCCAGATAAGTAAGTTAATCTTGAAACAAACATTATTCTATAAAAAAGGCCAGTACCATTTTCTGCTGGCTGAACGTTGTCAACCACTAAAACTTGACACTCTAAATCAACTTCGGTACCTAAGTCATCACCAATTAAACTTAAATTAAGTTTTTCTTCTCCTCTTAAAGGCCATGTTTCAAGTAAACCAACGTGGTCTAAAACCTGCATTGTTCCCACCCAACGAGAAGAACTCATTGACTGAGATATTTGAACCGATACAATCAATGGAATAATATCTTGAGATTTTTCAGTATACGATATTAACTCAGCTTTTGTAATACGTATCGATGCAGGTGCAAATTCTTCTGCCATTTTAGCTTACCGCTGCTTTGAATTCTCTGTTAATTTGATTCAAATATTTCTTATCGAATAAAAGAATTTCTTTTTTATTATCGTTTAAATCAACTTCATAATCATACAAGCGATAAGCAACCCAATCATCTGGAATGATTCTTTTAATAATAATCTTTTCGCCTTTTTCAGTACGTATAATAACTCGGTCTTCTTTACGAAGATAAATTGTTTGGAAAGAATCCGGAGATAAGATAAGCTGTTCAAGAGCCATTTACAATATCCTTATAACGGTTTATAATAATAGACAACGTTGTCTTCTATTGTTTGATCTCTAAGCCAATCAATAACTGCCTCACCTTCTTCACCAGATTGATCTGTATATTTTTCAATCAAATAGTTTTTAAAATCTTTATCTGATAAAGGCCATTGGTAATAAGGATCAATAATATTATTAGCTAAAAGAACTAACCAATCATAATCAACACTTCCATAATAATCAAGTGCAATATCTTGAGGTCTTTCATTTTCTTTAACAGTATATGGTAAGTGCAAATATGGATTGTTAGAAATAGTTTTAACAAACTCAGCACGTCGAGTAATATCTTTTACACGTACACCTTGATATGTTATAACGGGAAAATGTTCAAAATATTTCAACTTTTACTCCTTTTACGCTCTTCTTTAGGCCTGGGCAGTTCCGGGTATCCCGAAACTACCTAGTTCATCAAAATTTGGTGATTCAGTTTCTGATACGGCCGGTGTTCCAGCACCTACAGTCTGATAATCTTCAGCAGATTCAGTGTTAAGTTCTGTAAATGCTACTGTTAAACTTACTACACCAGGCTTACCGCCTTTAATAATTGGAAGCGCAGCGGAATTTCCACCGTAGTTAACATCTACTTGACTTATCATACACGGTTTGAATCTTGGGAAAAATGACGGATCTATGCCAAGAAGCGATAATTCAACGGTTGCTGGATAATTAAAAAACAATCTTGAAATACCAACACCATTTTCATCGCCTAACGTTTCTGTACTAGGTAATGCGTTTCTTTTTAGTGTAGCTATGATTTGTCTAATTTGTTCAGAGTCTGCTTCATTAGAAGGATACATATCCCAGTTAAACGTAAAGCTTCTCAAATTAACTCCTCTAAACGTAAGTGTTTCACGAGGATTCATTGCTGTGCCAGTAATATTATTGACTGATTGACCGATTGCTGGGCTTAGACTACTTACTAAATATGTAGCTGCTTGAGCTGCAGAAGAAATTTTCAAATCTTCTAATGCTGACGTAATTCCGTCCATAAGTCCGGCAGCCATACCTCCGTTTTCATTTGATGTCATTCTCGCAAAAGCTTTACCCGCGTCTTCGGTAAGCTTGGCTATTTTCTGGGCTGCGTCTCCAAGTTGACCTGGAACAGAAGCTAGCGAAGCATCACTGTTTATCAAACTTCCAAGGCCTGAAGCAATTGTATCTACAATAACATCTCTTTCCATACCTACTATGTTAATACTGAGACTATCTAATATTTGATTTGGAAACGGAAGTTCAATTGTGGTTTGTTCTCTTAAGGACGTTGCAGCTTCAAATCTTCCTTCTGCGTTGACACTGCCAATATTTTGTGCTACTTGTTGATTATATCTTTCATCAATATTTTTATAATCGTATTTTTTAAAGTTTAACAAAATCGTGTGCGGATATGGCACAGCTGGAAAGCTAAACCTACCAATTCGCGTATTACCTTTTGCACGATTAATAACGATTTCTGGTCGCGTTGATGACATTTGTTTTTCCTAACTAAGATAAATAGTATTGAGCTAACTCTATCCACTTATTTATATTGATTTTTTAAATGGCATACAAAGGTAGATTTCGACCAGAAAACCCTGGAAAGTACAAAGGAGATCCTACAAAAATAATTTATAGGTCCCTTTGGGAGTTTAAATTTTTTCGTCATGTAGACAAGCATCCGGATGTTATTTGGTGGCAATCTGAAGAAGTGATCGTTCCATATAGATCACCAATCGATGGAAAGTCACACAGATATTTTCCTGATGTAATTGTCCATGTAAGAGATAAAAAAACTAGTGTCCCAAAAACAATTATGATTGAAATTAAACCTAAAGCTCAGACTAAACCGCCAGATGTGAGTAAAAAAAATGCTACGAAATCTGGAAGAATATCGAGAAGATATTTGAACGAGGTTAAAACGTGGGGAGTCAATGAAGCTAAGTGGAAAGCAGCTAGACAATTTTGTGAAAGTAAAGGTTGGGAATTTGCAATATATACAGAACACGAATTAGGGATTAAGTAGATGGCAGCATCAACATTCGATGAAATCTTATTGAAAGGAATAAAATCCGGTAAAGCGCCGGGTCGAACAAAAGACGCCCGTAGTTGGTATCGTAATCAAGCAAAAAGATTTACAGTTGCAGAAGCCGATCCTAAGAAAATTATTCGTGAAAAACGAGCTTCTGCTACTTACGAAATTAGACTCGGATCTATGTATATGTTTCGATACGATCCAAAACATAAAAAGACTCTTCCATACTATGACACATTCCCTCTCGTGTTTCCAATAAATAGAACAGAAGGTGGATTTCAGGGCTTAAATATGCACTATCTTCCGCCTCTTTTACGTGCAAAATTAATGGACGCACTTTATACTACTGTTACTAATAAAAAATATGATGAAACAACTCGAATTAAAATCAGTTATGACATTTTGAATAGCGTAAGAAAATATAGAGAATTTGCACCAACTTTTAAACATTATTTAGATTCACAAATTAGAACTAGATTTATATTAGTTGAACCCGCAGAATGGGACATTGCACTCTTCTTACCAACTGCTAGATTTGAAGGTGCAGATAAGAGACAAGTTTGGCGCGAATCTAAAAATATTATAGCAGGGAGATTTAAGTAAATGCCATTCAACATAAGTGATTTTAAATCTACTTTCGATCGATTTGGCGGCCCCGCTCGAACAAATCTTTTTGAAGTAAGAATTAATCGACTTCCTCGAGGAGTTTCTGCTCTTGTATCTCCAAGAGATTTTAGATTCTTTTGCTCGCAAATTTCGGTTCCTGGAATTAATTTTGAACAAGCAACTCAAATTCATGTAGGCCAAAGGCAAAAAGTATATCCAATGGGAATTACTACAGAGCCAGTGAGTGGACTTTTTCTTTGTGATTCGAGTCATCAAATCATCTCGTTTTTTCATCAATGGGCACAGCAAATAATTAACTATGGAACAGCTGGTGGCAATTTTTCTGAAGTAGATGGAAAGTTACCCTATGAAGTAGGTTATAAAGACGAGTATTCAACGGATATTACAATCCATCACTATACTACTGATAGCTTTGAATCGAGATATTATGAAACAAAATTAGAAAAAGCGTTTCCAATTGCAGTTGGCGATGTTCAATTAGCATGGAGTGAAAACGATTCTTTTCTTCAAATGCCAATCAGTTTTTCTTACGACCGCATTTCTTATAGTGGAGAAAAAGTAGGAGGAAGAGGACGTTTAAATAGAGGTGATGGATTATTAGGGTTAATTGGTGCTGTTGCTGGTTTTACAGACGTAGTAAGACAAACTATAAATCAAGGAAACAGCCCAACGAGCATTCAGGATGCAGTTAATAGATTGAATCGAGTAAGAAACTCGTTTGACAACATTTCAGATCGTATTTAAAGCGATTGATTAGGAGAATATATTATGGTTTTACCAAAAATCGATCTTCCACTTTTTGAGTTGGAATTACCATCAACCGGAGAGAAGATTAAATACAGGCCCTTTAGTGTTAAAGAAGAAAAAATTCTTTTAATTGCTCAAGAATCAAATGATATTGAGCAAGAAATCCTTGCCGCGAAACAAATCGTAAATAATTGCTTAGTTGGAAAGGACATTGGTGATTTACCAATGTTTGATCTAGAATATATTATGCTTTGTTTAAGAGCTAGGTCTATAGATAACGCAATCAATTTTTCTATAAGAGATCCTGATACAGACGAAAAAGTAGATCTTGAAATTGATATTGAAAATATTACTATAACACGAAATCCAAGTCATACAAATAAAGTTAAAATAAACGATGATTTTTATTTGTTTCTTAAGTATCCATCAATTGATGAATTTCTTCAAGTTGCTACTTATGATTCAAACGACCCATTGTCAAATTATTACATAATGGTTTCTTGCTTAGACAAACTTGCGTCTGATGAAGACGTTTACGATTTTAAAGATTATAGTGAAGATGAAATTCATAATTTTATGGATGGCATGTCAGGTGAAGTAGTTAAAGGTATTCAAGATTTTTTTGAAACAATGCCAAGACTTCGACACGAAATGCATTATACTAATAAGGAAAATAAAGAACAAGTGTTTGTACTAGAAGGTATGCGCAGTTTTTTTATGTAATGCTGTGCCATCTTAGTCTCGGCGATTACTATCAAATTGTGTTCGCATTGGCACAGCACCATAAATACTCAATAAGTGATATAGAAAGTTTAATGCCTTATGAACGTGATCTTTATTTTAAAATGCTAATTAACTTTATAGAAGAACAAAACGAAAAGAGCAAATAAAAATGCCATCTAAACGAGAAGATCGAAAAGAGCAATCACAATTGTCTCCTCAAACTCAAGCTATCATCGATACGCTAGAAAAAGAAGGCAAGCTACTTCGTACCGACGGCAGAACCCACAGTTTAAAAAACATTCGCGCAGATTTAGCAAAATTCGACGGAGTGTTTAATCGAATAGCTACAGCCCTTGACGGTCAAAAAGATTATTTTGACAAAATGGGTAATATGAATAAAGAGCTATTAGAACAACAAAAAAACGAAGAAGCGCTTAAACAGGTCGCGCCAGACGCTTCAGAATCAACGAATTCAGTTTCAGAAGATACCTCTCAAAAAACAAGAAAAGAGAAAACAGAAAGCGGTGGAGTAACTAGCTTACTTAAATCTATTTTACCTAGTGGTAATATGATGAAAAATCTTGCAATGGCTGGTGGTGGTATGTTCTTAGCTTATAATTTTGTGAAAGGTTTTATCGACGAAAAATCTAATGGAGCATTCACTGAGTTTGAAGATAGTATGATTGAAACTTTTAAGAAAGTTGATTGGTCTGCGGTTGGTTCGTCTTTTGTTCAATTCGCTGAAAAGGTTCCAGAAGCTCTTACTGCAATTACAGAATTCATAAAAAGTCCAGCTGGAGTATTACTTGGGATTGGCGCTGCAGGACTAGGCGCCGATCTCCTCTCAGGTGGTATTGCGCGTGGCGCTGCAGCTGGCGTTGCATCTGGCGCTGTACGAGGACTTTTCGATCGTGGAGGTCTACCACCTACTGTGCCTCAAGTGCCTCAAACCGACGCAGATCCAGATGGAAACCCTACCAAAAATAAAATGAAAGGATTCGCTATTGCCCGCGCATTATTAGCAGCTGCTGGTGTAGGTGTTATGGCTTATGGTGATGAGATTGCAGAGTTTATTGCAGCAGAAGCTGCAAACATGTCTCCTGAAGAAATTGCAGCAAGTGAAGTAGTAGATACTGGTGGTATACTTGCAGCTGCGGCAGGAGGTGCACTTACGTTTGGTTCTTTATTTGGTCCTAAAGGAGCTCTTGCTGGGCTTATTATTGGTGGAGCAGTTGGAATAACAAGAAAAGTTGCTGAAGTAATTGGTAGATCAAACGAAGAAGCAGCTCTGCAAGCCCTCGCTGAAAAAGCAGCTAGACTACAAGAACAAGCAGATGCTAGAGCTAGGAAAGAAGCCGACCGTGACGCGGCGCAAAAAATGTTAGATGACTATGCGCGCAATGGTAAAGAAATGTCACCGGAAATGCGAGCAAATCTTGAAAGACGAGCTGCGTATAAACATGATGAAATAGATAACAGTCAATTAGAATCTGACACAAATCAAGAAATAGGAGAACAATACGCAAAGGCTAAACAGACGTTAGCAAATAGACAAAAATCTGGTCCTAGTTTTAGAACTCCAATGCCCGGTGGAGGGTTTGTAGATGAAAGAGATCTGAGTGCAATAGAGATGGCTGAAATAGAAGCTGAATTTGTTGCTAGGAACACAGAATTAGAAGCAGAGATTGAAACTATTCGACAAGTTATCCAAGACAGAATAGCCAATTCTGCAGGTAAATTATCAGAACGTGATTTTATTTATGAATCGCCAAAAGGTATTGTTGAAAATGTCAAAGCACTTTTTGGCCAAAATAGTTTGGATCGCTTGGCTGACAGAGAGAATCAGGCACTTGAAATGCTGGAACGAATCGAAACGGCTAGGCAACACCCCGCTTACCTCGGCCGAGGTCAAGGATTTACTTACATTGATTCTTCAACTGCGGTTGGTGGCACAAGCGTTCAACATGTTAATGCTTCGAAAGGCTCAACTACTAGTATAGCATCGAGTGTTGTAGGTGGTGGTGGTGGCGGTGGTGGAAGATCTAAAACTCTTATATTAACTGCGGGCTCAGATTAAAAAAAGGGACCTTTCGGTCCCTTTTTGTTCACGCAGCTTTTTCACCTTCTTTGCTTTTAGCTTCGAAACGAAAAGCAACTTCTTTTAAATAAGTCAACACCGTTTCTGGACTTGTTTCACCATAAGGATCTTCTGGACAATTATCCATAAATCCTGGCTCTACGAATTCTTTTTCGACAACGCTGTCTGTAATAACAGCGGCGTATCTCCAAGATCTTTTACCAAATCCAAGATTGTCTTTATCAACGAGCATTCCAAGTGCTTCGGTGAATTTTCCAGAGCCGTCAGGTACCATTTTAATGTTTTTGACGCCCTGTGCTTTCGCCCAAGCGTTCATGACAAATGCGTCGTTAACTGAGACACAATAGATATCATCTACGAAATTTGACTTAATTTCTTCGTATGCTTCTTCGAAACCAGGTACTTGAAAGGTTGAGCAAGTAGGAGTAAACGCGCCAGGAAGACTAAACACAACAATTCTTTTTTTTCCAAAAAGATCTTCTGTTGTTACATCTTCCCAACGATATGGGTTGTCACCACTAATTGACTCATCACGTACACGAGTTTTAAAAACTACGTCTGGTAAAATTTTACCATTAATGCTTGACATAATATAATCTCCTTCAATTAATCAATTAATAATTCTTTTTTCCCCTTTTTCTTTGGGGTAGAATTAATAGCAATTTTCTTTGGTCTTTTTTCTTCGGGAATAATTCTTTCCAATGAGATAGTTAAAAGACCATTTATAAAGTCAGCACCTCTTACTTCAATATCATCTGTGAGAGTAAATTTACGTGTGAATTTTTTTCTTGAAATACCACGATGCAGATATTCGCCAGCAGCATCAGAGAAATGATCATTATTTTCTGCCCAGTTTGATTTGACAGTTAAAATGTTTTCTTTGTGTTCAATGTCGATATCTTCAGGTGCTACACCTGCTAACGCAATGTCGATGAAGAACTCATCTTCAGATCTGCGTATGTTATAAGGGGGAAACCCTTGATTATTAGGATGGCCGTTGGGCCCGTGCTCAAGCTCCATAAGCCTGTCGAACACGCGGTCAAAACCAACGGAATAGGGGGTTAACGTATTAAGGTTAAATCGAGTCATTGCTTCATCTCCTTTTAAGCAAGATTAAGTATGCCGGCAACAGCCCGGCGGTTAAATGAGACCCTTACGGCATCTCAATTTTTATTTATACGATTTTACAGAAAGTACTTCATCTTTTGGTACATGAATTAACCTTCCTAGGCCTAGATATGCCCCAGAAGTGATTTGTACCAGAGTATCTGATATATTATGTACATTAATAAAAATAGGCTCTCCATTCATTACTCGTAAAGGAGCAGGGCAATGTATACCCATTTGCATCGTAGCCGATGAAATAACTGACACTTCTAATATATGATCTTCTGGTAAATCTTCAACAACAATGCCAGTAGGCAAGGCCATCCGAGTTTCTGGTGGTAAGTGCAAGCTAGGAGCATTACGAGTCGTTTTAGAAACAATGGGAAATTCTTTGTTCCAAGCGTTGTAGGCCGACATTCTTTGGCCTGCTCCAAACACTGGTGCAAAATCAATAAAATTCCAAGAATCTAATTTAGGATCGACCGCTCTTTCTGATTCAATAATAAATTTCATAGTATAGCCTTTTGTTTATGTGCATTAATGTTGTCAAAATCAACGTAATTTGGATTCTTCCAAAAAGTATCCGTCCAAGCTGGATGCCATTGAAAATCTTTTTTTTCTTTTACCTTATATAATACAGCAGAAACTTCATTTCGAGGAAAAGCTCTCTTAACAATTTCATATCCGTTTCTATTTGCCAACCATTCAAAAAATTCTGGTTGACAGTGCCATAGAGAACCGTGGGCACCATGCCATAACATTTTCTCAGCCATTGGAGTCCAATGAAAAATGTAACTGCCAGGATGAGCAAGTTTATGCACAGCTTGATAGAATGTTCTTTGAATCGAAACGTGTTCACTTGTGCCAACGTTACATAATAAATCAAAAGTTTTATGACCTGTCAATTCCTGTATTCTCTTTGCAGCAGTTTCTGATCTTAAATCTACTACATGAGAACCATGTATAGCTTGAATATCAACACAATGATATTCCCTCACATTATATAAATTAAGATATTCTTCCCGATAAGTGCCACGCGGATTTGCTTTGGCACCAAAATCTAAAACTGTTAAACCATGAATATCATCGGGAAGCATATCTCTTTCCGCGGGCGGAATGATATACTTATTCACTTTTTCCCTATATTATACTTTACTGCTAGATCCCAATTTTCTTTATCTTTAAAAGGAATGATTTTAATTTGATTTAACGATGCTATTGGATCTTCTGTTTGGTTTTTATCAATAATTTCAATTAACTCCCATTCTTCTAAAAGATTCACAATAGTATTTCTACGAGCCTTATCTTCTTCAGTAAACGTATTCTTCTTGCCATCGAGAATAAACAACTCTTTAAAATGTAAAATCGAATATCTACCTTTTTTGTGTAAGATATGACAAGACTGATAGAGCTTTTTTTCTTTCCTTGAACTAATCCCAATACGGGTAAGAGTTTCTTTAATTTTTAAGAAACTATCTTGGGTAGGTAAACGTATTTCAACGCCCACACCTTTAAAAATATCCTCTTCCATAAAACGCCTTTATTATAAATTCTTAGTGGGTAACATGACAAAGTTACATAGATTTATTTATTTAAATCTTAGTTTCCACCCTTTTCCATTTTACTATATAGGCATTTCATATCTTTTTCTGTAAGAGCTTTTGCTAAAAGTTTAGCAACTGTACGGTTACATGAATAGATTTGTTGTATAGTGTCGAGCTTTTGGTCCTTATCTGCTTTTGGCCATTTACTAAATCTTTTTCTTTTTCTCAAAACAGAACGATAATAATCAAACTGAGCAGCTGGGAAAAGATGATGACACCGATTCATTTCATTTGCGTGTAGTATCGTATCTTCAAAATTAGTAAACCCACGATTTACAATGTATGGGTTATATTGCTTTTCAATTAGTTCTGGATATTCGCTATCATGTATGAGATCTTCTTTTGAAAAAGAAGCAGCATTCATAAAATCAAATGGGCTCAGATCCTTCATTATGAATATCCTCGATATTTTTTAAGATGTCATCAAGTTGCATGGCGCAATTACTACACATTTTTACTTTATGTTTTCCTTCTAAAGTATTCATAGTAACCGTATAAGTATCGAGTTCACCTTTGAGTTTCTTTGAACAATTAAAACATTTAAGATTTAAAATCATTATTTGTACTCCGATTCAATCATTACTTCAGTCAAAAACGCAACCATGTTAATTTCAGGATCAGCAACAAAACTTGATTTGTACATATAATCTGCAAGCGTAACACAAAAACCGGGTAAGGTTCTAAACTCTATTTTATCTGTAGCAGCGTCATAGATACGACGAAACATTTCATTCATATCTTGATCAGAGTTTTTAGCAACCCATTTTCTCATGTTGGTAAAGTCTTTACCTTTGAGATGATTAAAAAGTTCATCGATAGATTCTTCTCGTAAATTGATAAAGATACCTTCATCGATTGTACCGGTTGCTGAGTACGATTGTAACTCAGTCAATACCCTACGAAAATCAGGAAAATGTTTTTCAATTACTTTAGCAACAACTTTTTTATCGAAATCAACACTTTCGTTTTGAAGAATGAGATTGACTCGCTTGAAGAATTGCATTGCAAGTTGAGGTCTATCTGTTTGTTCAATCGTAAAATCAACCTCAGATAAACGAGAACGAAGAGGCTCAATGATTCTATTCTTAAAGTTGCACGTAAAAATAAATCCACAATTAGAAGAGTATTCTTCGATAAAGTTACGTAGAGCCGGTTGTACGTTTGCAGCATTCAAATAATCTGCTTCATCAAAGATTACATATTTTCTTCCGCCTGTTAAAGATACTGCAGAAGCAAACGTAGAAATATCATATCTGATTGAATCAATATTAACGTTAAGAGAGCCGTTTTTGACTATGTAATCACAACCAAGTTCTTCTAGCATTGCTTTTGCAATCGTAGTTTTACCTACACCTGGACCACCGGTTAAAAGAAGGTTTGGAACACTGTCATCAGCAACAAACTTTTTGAACATTGCTTTTGTTTTTTCGGGAAGGATCGTATCATCAATTTTTTGTGGTCGGTATTTCTCGACCCACAGAACTTCGTTGGATTTAACATCCACCATAATATATTCACCTTAATCATAATATAAAAAAGAGGGGACTCATAGTCCCCTCTGCAGAGATAGAATTATTGTACAACCCTACCTGCAAGTTCACCTTCAAGTGGTGATTCAACATCAACTGGAGTTGCAGCAGCGTCTGCTTGTGCTTGCTGGCCCATCCCTTCAGGCATATTCTGCTGAAGAAAAGTTTCCAATTTGTTACGGAGCATACCTACTCCTGCCATTTCGTTACCTTGGATACCACCACGACGCGATACAACATCAATGATTTGTACAATTGATGCGATATCGTTCAGAGTAACGCTTACCGGTTCGGCCTGTTGTTGGCCCATTTCCATTTCACTCATAATTAACTTCCTTTTGTGTAAGTCGACTTAGAATCAATAGCTACAAAGTAGCTAGCTTGTTCGCCTCGAAATTCTGAAATACCCTTTGAGCATAAGGCAACTCTATAATCTTGAGGCAAGAGCTTGAGATTATCAGTTTTAATAATAATCTTAAACTCATCAGCAGTCTCACCAATTTCGATACCGTAATCATCGGCACCTTCTTGCTCAGATGAGATTGCTTTGAGATAACATTTACCGTCGGTACCAACGAATGCTATCTCACTAAACTGAAGGACTCCAGCTGCTTTTACTACAGATTGAAGATCATCCCACTTGACATCAACAACAACATCTTCTTCAGGGATATGAATATCCTTTTGAGGAGGCACATGAATCATTGAAATGTCAGCGTAAACATATTTCGTCTTACGCTTTCCCTCAGATATAGTAAAGTATTTATCATGAAATTCCACGTCTGGATTAGAATATAAAGATAAAATCGATAAAAATCTTGAAAGATCATAAATGCAAGCTTCAGAGGGAATTTCATCTCCAATTTTAGCTGTAGCAATTAATGTCTTTTCGGGGGTAATAGTTTTAAGTGTGTTACCCGGCTGGAGTTGTATCGACCGATTGATTGTCGAAAAACTCTTAAGCACAGTAAGAGTTGAATCACTGAATTTCATAATATAAGTTTCTCCTGTCATAATCAAGTGCTATTCTACCATAGTGTAGGCAAAATGTCAACTGTTTTTTGGTTTAACTACTAAAATTTTAAGTATGTAGCTACTGTTGTGATGCCAATTATAATTTTGTTACTTTTTTTCTATATTCCAGGCAGTTCCAGACGAACTATTATCAACCCGTACCTTATATTTACTACCGACTTCTTTTTGTATCAATCGGCTATAAAGACGCTCTCGACCAGATAGTTTTTTATTAGAGCCTTTAGGCTTTGCTGCCATTAGATTCATATATTTTGGATTTTCAAGCTTGATAAAATCTCTTACTATCTTCATCACAGTTGCAATAATACGCAGAGCATCACCTTCACCTGTGACTTCAAGAGATCCATTTCGCTTGAATTCTATCTCCCAGTCAAGATGATCATAGTCATCCATATGTTCCTTGCCTGTAAATAAAACATCAATCTCTGAACCATCATCAGTTTCAAAATAAGATCTATACGCTTTGTCTGCAGTAGGATCACTCCACTTTTTTATTGCAGAATAAGGATAGGGCTTATTTAATACTTCATTAATAAATGTTTTGAACATTTTCATTGGGTAAGTGTCTAAAGTCATTTTCTAAATATTTATAAATTACTAGTCATGACTTTTTACGATTTCTTTTCTTTTGGTTTCTTAAAGTGGATGGTAAGGGACTTGCTTTTATCCCAGTTAAATCGTCTTTTTGTTGATAATAACTTTTCATAGATTGTTTTGAAGCAGTCGCAGACGTATTAGGTAATGAACTAACGGCTGGAAGATTACCTTTAAACACATACGAACCCATGTGGTTAAGATTAATCCAAGGACACATCCACAAATTAAGACCAATTGCTCTTGCTTTATGACTAAAGAAATAGTCTTCTGAAAGATATCTTTTTGATTCCGGATCAATGCCACAATCAAAGAAAGCGGTTATTTCTCTTGTTCCATCAAAGTTTTCTGTTCTTGCATGATCTGGTTTATACGATAATTCTGGATATTCATCTCTGTATTTTTCAAGAGCATATCTAGGTATGAGCATAAACCCAGTTGCAGCTTCTGCTACTTCAATAGGATCTGTTACAGCAAATTTTTGTTGCTCACCATTTTGAATAGGATTAAACGTAAAATCACCAATGTATTGATCAAGATCGAAAGGAGAGTTTTCCGCCCTTCCATTGCGCACAGCCGTCACTACTTTTTCCCAAGCAATCGTTTTCTTTGGATAAGCGCCACTTACAATATCATATTTTTCTGGATTAGAAATCTGAATAGCTAACATTGTAAGAACATCTTTTGGATTAAAAGATACGTCTGCGTCAATAAACAATAAATGAGTGCAATCAGATCTCATAAATTCGTCTACACAATAGTTTCTTGCACGTTGTATTAAGCTCTCATTAAATAAAAAGTAATGTTTAATTTTAATTCCGTTTGTCGCACACATCATTGATAATTCTGTAACAGCTTTTGTATAAGTTCCCGTACATTGCCCACCATACATTGGAGTGGCAAGAAAAAGACTATAAGGTTGAAGCTGGTCTATAGTAATTTTAGTATTTTCTTCTGTCATTATTCATCCTCTAAATCAAATTCTACCCGATGTAATTTTTGTAATCGCAACACATCAATTAAAATATCCCAAGAACTATCGTGAGCTTTAAAACTTTCTTGCCACTCATCAATTATAAATCCATTCTTTTTAGGGAAATTAAGTTTAGCATCAATCCATGTACGTGTATCACGAACGAGATAATACTTAAGGTACTCTTCCATGTGAGACTTTTTATTTTCTGCAGCGAAGAGCCGAGTTAATATAACAGGATCAAACGTATTTGATCGAGTCCACCAATGACCAATTTGGCCGGCGTCAATTAAGAAATCATGAAACTCTTGGACGAATTCTTTAACTGACAAGTCAGTCTTCTTGGGAACAATGTTTTTCTTTACTTCTTTAGGTTGAGATTCCCAAAAATCAAGTACACTTTGTTCTATTTTAAATCCATAGTTTTTTACTTGATCGCTAACAGACAATTTAAATTTTCGAGTCATACTAATATCTTTGCAAGTGTAAGGATTTGTTTCAAATCTATCCCAATCAAACACCATTGCAGAAACGTCAACGACTGCGCAATTACTAGGGTCTGAGCCCATTGTTTCAAAATCAAATATTAAATGTTTCATATAAACGCCTCAAGAGTTGACTTTTTTTCAATGTATTCAGATTTTTGACCTTTATTATACTGTAAAACATAGTCGGTGTCAACTAGTGGAAGCTCATTGTTCAAATATTTTTTAACTTCCGACGCCATGTCTGCGGCAGTCTGCACAGGTACATTTTGACAGATATGATTCGCGCTCTTCTTCGGATTCAATAATTCAAAGTCTTCAGGCAAACCCATGATCGTCATTGCTTCTCGATAATTGATATAACGATCTTCTTCTGGATGAGTTAACATTGTAGGATAGTGGCCAACGAAAGCCCCGATGTAATCCTTAGGAATAATTGTACCTCTTCTCATAATATTACCACCGGCCTTAAGCTTTTCAACTCGATATTTACATTTCTCAACTTCTTTATCGTAGCCTTGAGATGCCATCCATTCACCAACTTGAGTATAATCATAACCCATACGTTCTATATATGAAAAAATATCGGCGTTCCTCACCTTTTGAGGTTCAACAATTTGAGCAAAGTCTTTATGCTCCATGCCTCCATGAATGTGCTCAAGTGCAAACTTATAATAGAGATCATCTTTTGATGGAGTCTTTGGATTAATAACATCTGTTTGAAAGTTATTACCTTTCACACTCATAAGTACGTCTTCAATCTTTTTGTGAGGTTTATTGAACCAACTCAATAAAGGTACCTTATCATCTCGCCAAAAGAAATAGAATGATCTCTCTCGAATTTGTGGTCCACCGTGAAGAAGAGTTTTTGTACGATATACGCTCATTGTATATCCATTTTCTTTTCCAATTTGCTTCAACTGATTTCGTACCGTTTCACCAATCTTACCTGCAAATCCTGGTGCATTTTCACCCCAGAATACTTTTGGTTTAATTTGTTCTAATACGTATGATGCTGTCTTAGGCATCCATTGATTGTTTGGATTATCATCACCAAATCCGTGAGATAATTGAGATAGTCCAGCACACGGGCATACAGAAGATACTACATCAACACTCTCTGTAGGTCTCTCTCCTTTATCTAGAACGTAGTATGGAACACCACCGTAATAGTTACGGGCATGAGCATCATTCCCTTCAAACGCCTCGTATGACATCATATAGGTAGGTGCTTCGCCAAAAGCGATTTCAGAACCTATTGTTTCACCTCCAATAAGTGGTACAATGGATGCGTGTTTAATCATAGGTTTTCCTTAATGTTTGTCATCAAATCTTCAAAGGTATTTGAAGCGTCTTGATGTTGCTTATAAAATTCAAATGCTGCTTCTCGATATGCGTCTCGATAACCATCATCATTGAGTTGTTTAATGTGATCAAGTACACCGGCTCGACTTTCAACATCATTACCTATCCAAAGCGTACCGTTGTTTTTACAATGGATAAGTGGATCGCCGGTTACTCTATGTATGCATACTTCACCATATTCTTTTCGAAACACTGGAACAGCGCCAGCTGCAACAATTTCTTGATGGGTATATTCAATTGATCGTTCAATATATTTTGGCTTGAGTACACTGAGCTGATAACCAAATCCAACCTTCGACATTCTTTCCATTAGCTCGTCTTGGATGAATGTACTAAAGACAGATGCTTTTTCTCCATATCTTTCTGTAATGTTAACATCATTAGGATGGTTTTTCATTTCATCAAAAAATTCACCGCATTCTTTAAACGATAACCAAGCCGGCGACTTTTCAATTCCTTCGAATGTAGTAGCATACCCTGCGCCTTGAAGCCAGTTGGTATGCCAATCAAACATAAGTTGATAACCTTTCCAGCTTGTAGTACGACCAATCCACTTATGATGTAATCGATCTTGTTCTTTACAATCTTTCCAATACTTTTCTCGATGTTCGTCAAAGTCAATGCCGGGTTGAAAGGCTAAGATTTTTTTATCAGAGCTTTCACCAAAAAATGAAGAAAGACCAGTATCACCAACGTATTCTTTTACATACTGAGAAAAGTCGTTATTTGTAGAATGAACAAAGATAATGCTAGCAGCATCGATAGCTTCTTCTAGAGCACCATTTCTTTTGATTGAGTAAACCGTATGGTCGTGTTGAATAAGCACTACGGGCTTCTTAAATGACTTGAGTGCCTTTACCCAATTGTCGAGTGCTTTATCTCCTACACCTTTACCTCTACCGTTCCCCTTGGCTGGTAGAGAATTAATAATGATAAGATCAGACTCATTACATCGAGTGATCATATCATCAAGAAGGGTATCATCTGCAAATTTAAACACTTCAAAATCGTGTACATGAGCATTCTTGCGAGAAAAAGATTTGTCTTTTGAAGCAAAAACTTTTACGTTGTACCCATTCTTTTTGAGCCATTTAACTTGCTCGACAGTATACTTAGTAACACCACAGCCTTCAATGCCGCGGGCCATAATAATAGAAATGTTTTTCATAATTTATTTTTACTCCAAGGATCTATAGATGGTTCAATATTTCGAGGGCCCCACGGATCTGGGTGAGGAGTATGTTCCTTTTTAATTACGCCATATTCGTCTCGTTCAAAAAGACCTACGGTGTCAAACTTTGGATACATTAACTCTTCTTCACCAAGATAATAAACGTGCTTATTGTCTGGTCTATATTGTTCACCGGTGTACCAATCTTCATAAGCAACTAATTCACCTGGGTGTTGCTTATAACAACGATACATTCTTATGTATTCTCTAATAAGAAGGGCTGCTCTATCTTCAAGCAAATCAAACGTTGGTCTTACTTTAGATATGTAAGGTTTAGTACGATTATACCAAGTCCCAAGTATTTTTTGATTTCTCATTTCTTCGTCTGTATGGTCTGGTGGAGTGTGTTCATCTCCAGGTCTTTGAAAAAACCAACCAGTTACACCCCAGTCTCCTCTAAGATCAACCGATACAAAACTTCTAACTTGGGCATCCCAATTTCTTCTATAGAGGTAATAGACTTTATCAAGATTTTCAAAAAGGTAAGGCCAATATTTGTCTTCAATTTGACCGGGACGTAAATTAAAACAACCTGGGTGGCCATTTTCAAGAGCTTCAATAATCATTGTGTCTGAAGCTTCTTTTGCAGGAAGATGCCTTAATTCTTCTCGAATGGACTCTTCGGTGATCCAACCACGAGGAACTTCTCCAATTGAAAATGGTCTAGATACATGAAATAACTCACCCATAAAAGGCACACCATGTTCGTGTGCTTTTTTCATAGTAAAATAAGTACTTCCAGTTCGCCAGTTACTTATTATCGCTATTCTTTTGTAATCCATTCACTTCTACCATTTTATATTCAATACTTGCTTCATCAAATAAAGTTTTAGAAATCTCAAACGATTTTTGCCACCTGTCAACTTTATTTATGTCAGCCATTACAACCTTTTTAATGCCAACTTGGATAATACCTTTTGCACATTCAGAACAAGCAGGTAAACCCCACACATATAAAGTTGCTTTATCAAGAGAAACGCCATTGAATGTAGCGTTATAGATGGCGTTCATTTCAGCGTGGACAACGAGTTTATATTTTTCTTCTCGATTATTTAGTCGTTCATCTTTATCAAAAATACCACGAGGAAACCCATTATATCCTGTAGCAAGAATTCTTCGATTCTCATTTACAATAACGGCCCCTATTTGAGTACTTGGATCTTTAGACCACGTACTAACTTCTTTTGCAAGATATAAAAATCTCGTATCCCAATTATTACTCATCTTCTTTTAATCCAAACATTTTGTCTAAGAATTTAAAATGTCTTTCATAGATATGAAAAGATGAAGCTGTCCAAATTAAGTCGCCTTTTTCAATTTTTAAGTCATAAGCGAGCATGTCATGTACATGCATTGCCCAATGAACATCGTTACAATAACCAAACACGGCGTCGTTAGATCGCATAATATAATGTGATACGAGTTTATCATCACGGATCATGAATTGATTTCCATATGTACAAACAAAATCATTCATACCTTCTCGGTTATAGTCAAGATGCATGCTCGGCCGATTATAAATCATAGTTGCTCTACGACTATCAGGATTATTTCTCAATTCATGCAAGACATGATTATATTGATGACCATTTTCTTCTGACCAAATAAGATGACCATAATTTGAATTGATTTGGCCGAAGTCAGAAGCAATTTGTTTCCAAATTTGTGGAGTATCTCCTGGAATATCATTTACATATAATGATTGACTATGATACCAATCAAGTTCACGTTTAACGTATTCTAAGTTAGGCTTGCGAATAATCCAATCTTCGTCGGCAATAAATGATTCACCGATGAGTTCAATTGTTTTGACACCGGTCTTATCAATAACGTAATCTTTTTCAATGCGTTTTATCATTAACTTTTTGCGGATGTCACTTACAGTTTGCATTTTCATTCCTCAATTTTGTTAAGCCATTCTAACACATTTGGCAATACTTTGTCAATAGTTTTAACGTCTTTTGTAATATCAATATGAAGTTTGTTTGGGCAATGAGACTCACTAAAAGCATCTATAAACCTACGCCTAACATCATCATATTCTTCTGACGTTTGTTCAATAGTCATTCCGTCATCACGTGACATAATCCCTTCATTAGAGTCTGTCAATAATAAAAGAGCAGATTCAAAATTATTTTGAAGATATTGTTTATCAATAGTTTTAATCATATGAGGATCTGAGCTTCTATACTTAGCACCATAGACGATAGCACCTAAGTGAAATCTATCTAAGACTATATCATAATGATTTTCTGTAACAATACTAGTGAACAAGCTGAAAAGGTCGCCATAGTGACGACCTTCCCACAAGTCAGGAAATTGAGTATCCTTAGGTGGACTCGTAGAGTGATGACAAATGGTGGTAGGACGAGTGAAGTATTCTTTACGAAGATCTTTAATTAACGTAGACTTACCACAATTATCCATACCTTCAACAATTAGTATCATATTACACGCCTCATTTCTCTCAAAACAAACTCTTGTAAATCTTTATCATCAACATACCAACGTGGATAATTTTTATCATCGCGATCTTTCCACAATCCAAAACAATTCATTAGCAATAATTCAGCTTCTCTACAAGTTGCAGTAACTGTATTATACATATGAATATTTTGTCTTATCCAAATACTACCACGCCAGCTTTTTCTAGTCCATCTACTTTTGAGTGGATCTTTACCGATTGTAACACATCTAAACATATTTATGCCTCCGATTCAGCCAATAGTTTCAAAAACTCTTTTGCTTTTTCCTTATCAAGTAGACCAATCAATCTGTTAATCTCTTGATCTGCAATGTAAGAGTTTTCGTCAGTCGACTCGCCGCCAAGGCTATGCGCAACATCATGGCTATACGCTGAACTGTTTAAGTCTAACTCTTTGCCTGTGAGTGCATCCTTATAACCCTGAAGAGCAAGCATTTCTTCTTTGTTGTTTTTTGTTTCTGTTCGCTTTTCATCAATCTTCGTTACATCTAGATTTCTAATCTGAGACATATACAATGTATATGTAAAATCTTGATCAAGACCGTTTGCAAAGTTCTTAATGTTTTTACGAACATATTCTTTTACAAAGGCATCTCCATCTGGTGTTTGGATAATCTCATCTTCAAGAGTCTTATCTTTTTTGCCAGTTAGTATGAAGTGAGCCTGCATAAAATCTTGATAGAATCGCTTGCTGTTAATGCGGAAGCCAGACTTGAACTCACCCATGATGCCAAAGTAAAAGAGTGTGAAAGCACCCATTACATCAGCATTCATAGCGTTTTGTCTAAACTTACGGAGGTCTGCACAAGCATTAAGGAATTTATCAACTTCCTTTTTTACTCGTGAAGAAATTTCTGGAGCAGTAGACAACTCTTCAATCGCTGGTTGACCAGCATCAACGTTGCCCCTTGCAGCAGCTCGAATACAAGCGATAGCTACATACTCATCCCACTTTCTTCGTGGATTGATATGGTTGTTGTCCCAGTGATCAATCTTCTGATTTCCTTGACCATCAATATGGTGCTTGAAAAGAGGATGAACTTCGTTACCATACTCTTTAACATAAGAGGTCTGGCTTCGAATGAACTTACAATTCAATGATTCTTCATCAGACATGATCATTTCCATGAAGTTCGTAGGAGTAGTCGTATTAATGTTACGAAACAAAATACACGACTCAGCAGCCGTACACTCACGAATATCAAGAATGATGTCATAATCTTTTAGATCAATATCTGAATCAAGATATCTTTCGCCGTTGACTGTAATCTTACCTTTAAAGTATTGCATAATTGCACGACAACGGTGACCGCCGTCGATGACAAGATACTTACAGCCGTATATAGCCTGCGCAATAGGATCGTTGGAAATATCACGAATAGTAATCATACCTATGCCAAATTCTTCAATTAGCGACTTGATGATACCAATAGATTTTTTTGGACCAGATGATGTAGGTGGGCGCTGACCGATAGGATCGGGATTCAGATCGCCGGAATCTAACATCAAATACAATTCCATTGCATTGAGTTTTCTATATTCGAGTTGCTTCATTAGTTTCTACTCCTAATTAAGTGGTTTTTTCGGCGTCAGCTTTCAATTCACTGACAAGAACCATTCTACAATAAAATGTCACAATTGTACACTATTATTTGGTATTTTTTTCCAAATAAAAACAATAACTTATGTATCTATGTACGTAAGTTATTAATTAAAAAGAGATTTTTGTTCCGGAGTTTTTACGAGACTTGACTGCAATTCTGCCCGAGTCTTGTCTTCAATTTCTGCCAATACATTAAGAGCAGTGTAATAATGACCGCCGGCTTGAGAAGGAATGTTGTCTTCAATTTCTTTAATTACGTCAGTAATTACATCGAGCTTAGTGAGTAGGTTATATTTTGAATTCATACTAATCATCTCCTAAAGGAAAATATTTTTCTAACATTTCTAATTTATCGTGGTATTCTGCCATTCTACCCAATTCAGCATCAATTGTTTCCATGATATCTGGGTGCTCAGCAACACCAACTCCGTTTTGCATCATAACTTCAAGATTTAATCGATGCTTTGAAATAGCAGCTTTGTAATATTGCCGCGAAGTCTCTAACATTGATTTACGAAAAACAGTCATTTTATTATAAGCTCCTTAGCGCCCCGTGATTACCTACGTGGCTAGGCGCCTTCCAACCAGCAGGTTTTGCCAAATCTGGTAAACCTAATGGATTTGGTCTACCTTCCTTAATCCCAACTTCTTTTGACATATTAGCCCAAAGTACTTCGTCCCAAGCTTTATAAGCGTCCACGCCATAAGCGTCGAGTGTACCAATAGCAACAACACAGAGATCAATGAGTGCATCCACTATTTCTTCGGGATTTCCCATATTAGCCTTAAGTTCGTCAAGCTCTTCTTGCAAGAAGTTAGCTCTGAACTCAAGAAACTGTCGTTTTTGTTCTCCATTGAAATCCCTGAACTTTTCGGTCATTCCATAGTGTTTGTGCATTGCGTTAATGTCTTGCACCCAATCCTTGCTCATAGAGTTATCTCCATTTCTTCTAACCATTCTTTTTCACCTGTATAACTAGGAAGGTCGGGGTCAGATAGAATACCGTCCACTAATTTTTTTAGTAAGTACAGTTTCTGTTTCTGACCCCAGCCAGTAAACCCATCATAATACGGGTCTTTCATAATTGATACCCAGTTCAATACTTTTTCTTCAACTGTTTCAAACGATGAGGATATTGTCATTTTTCACTTCCTATTCTATCATAGTTATTATTTAATGTCAACTAAAAAAATCTTCAAGCGTATTGACTTTTTCAGACGACCAGCTAAGAGCTTCAAGAATTGCTTCAATAGGAGAAAGAAACACTTTGTCAAATTGCTTGTCATAGTCTATGTATGCATCGAGGCCAAGTTCTTTAGGAAGAACGCCTGGGAATGAAACCATATTTTCTCGTAAAGGATTTGGAACCTTGAGATATAAGAACTTGATCTTGTCACCTGAGCGAATTGCTTCGAACTTTTTGTCGATTCTTTTTTGTATGAGTTGATTGTTATAAAGAATACAACCTCGAACATGCATAGGACAACCTTTCTTATATCCACCAGTTTTCCGATCACGATACTTATCAATGTTATCAGTACCTGATGTCTTAGCAATATCTTCTGCTGGTAAAGTTTTAAACAAACGTTTGAAGTTTGCAATAAAGTGTTGAGTCTCGGTCTCACCTTCATTCATAATGACAGAGAAAATTTCTTTCATCTTATCACGGCAAATTTGAGGTGTCGAAGATCTCACGGACTCAAGACCAGTAACTGAAATTTTAGGCTTTTCATAATGTACACCTTCGCTATTAAGTGTATTCATAATATAGCGTTTCTTAGCAATAAAGATTGATCTATCAGTGATCTTTTCTCTTTTCATAACCATTGCTTGTCGATAAACACCCATTTTCTTAGCGAGATCAATATAGCCGTTTTCAATTACCTCTTCGATTTTTGTGGAACAAATTTTGTCAAGAAACTCTTCGCCTTGACTTCGATCAATGTCAGTTGTGCCAAACACTTCTTTGACTAAAGGGCCAAAGTTAACATAGATCGAATCTGTATCGATGTACACGATGTAGTCTTTTCCATCCGTCTTGAGTATCTTATTGAGATAATCATTGACAGACTTTTGTGCGTATCGAATGCTGAGCTGACCAGATGTAGTGATTGCTTCAGCCATTTCATTAATATAGTAAAGAAAGTAGATGTTAGCAGTAGCACCATAAAGAGAGTTCATGGAAATCTTGATAGCCATCTGAGAATTATGTAGCTGATTCACTTCCTTTTTCAATAGAGCTTTTTGTCGAGGATCTTTTTCATTTTCAAGTTGTTGCTCGACTTTTAACATATTCTTTTTGATTAGAGAACGATTGTTGTAATACTCATCAATGATTTGAGGAATAATTCCAACATTCTCTTTCGTAAAGCATACGCCATTGGCACAAACAGACATGCTCGGATTTTGATTACTATACTCGCCTTTTAGCACCATGTCTTGTGTTACATACTCACGAACATCCGAAATGTAAGTTTCAGGTGACATGTTATATTGTAACATTAGGTGAGGATACAGAGAGTTTAAATCAAAAGACACAACCCACGGATGTAGACCAACCTGGGGATCTTTAACATAACCACCGACTAAATCTCCGCCTCTTTGACCAGGACCTCGTTTGAGAGGAGGAACAATCTTATCTTTAATAAGTCTACGATAGATTGTAGTTTCCCAAATCCCAACCGTACCAAAGGCGTCGTTATAGTTTACACCACCACCATAAGCAACGGTCATTACGAGTGCAAGCAAGCCTGTCTCGTCTTCCATTCGTTGGATAAGTTGAGTGTCTTTAAGGTTATAATCGAGATAGAGTTGAGGGTTTTGCTCATAGAGTGCAGTCAAGTTACCATACTCAGAGTAGTCTAGTTTTTTCTCACCGAGAACTACATGAGCAATGTGATCGAGTTTGTATGATTCTTGAGGACCATACTTATACCCAAACTTTTTAAAAGCATCCATGTAATCAATAACACTGAGACCTTTAATTTCATAAGTGCTTTGAGGTTTACCAAAAAACTCACGCACAGTTTTTCGAATGGAGCCCCAGGGAGAGAGCTGTTGAGCCATCTCTTCTCCACAGAGCCTAATGATTCGAGTCACGATATATGAGATATCGAAGTACTCGACGTTCCAACCAGTAACAATATCCGGAAAATTCTTACGCCAAACTTTAACAAAGTAGCGAAGTAATTCAAGCTCAGTGTCAAACTTTACGAACTCGATATCATCGGGGTCGATGTCTGTTGTCGTCTGATACTTATCATAGTCTTTGCGACCGAGTAGGATATACTTGTCAGAGAGGGAAGACTTATATGCGATTGAGGTGATTTCCTTGTCAGCTTCATCAACGTTAGGATAGCCATCGCTAATGTCAACCTCAATATCAAAAGAAACAATGTTGATTCGGTCCTGATCAAACTCAATTTCTCCAGGATAAGCTCGCTGAATGAACTGAGAAATAAAATTAGTATTACCATAGATTTCCATGCCACCGACATCTTTATACTCTTCGATAAAGTTCTTTGCCTCGCGCATAGTATCGAACTGCATGGGAAAGAGTTGCTTGTTGCCAATCAGAGATCTGTATAGGCTCGACTCTTTCTTAGGATTACCAGTGGTATACATGGTAGGTTTAAACGTAACTTTACGCTGAAATCTACCTTCTTCATCATAACCACGCCAGAGAATTTGATTACCCCAACGTTCAACATTTGTATAAAATTTCTTAATCATGGTGCTATTCTACCACAAACAATTGTAAATGTCAACCACTATATACATTTTTATGTACGTAAAAGTGCACTTTGTTGACACTTATATGTACGTAAAAGTGCACTATGCAGCAATCTCACTAAAGTTTTTAACTTTGTGAAAACGAATATGATTTGCAAATTTTTCAGCAAACTGATCACCTCTGTGTGATATAACGAATATGTTATCATTAGTATTGAGATTATGTAGAGTCTCAATGAGCGACTCAATACCAACACTATCGAGTGCGCCGTCAAGAGTTTCGTCGAGTACTAATAAATTTGTTGAGACTGAGTTGCGAAGTTTTGCGACCGATCTCCAAGCAAGCATGATTGAAAGTGATATCCTTAGTTTTTCGCCTTCTGAAAATGAACCATAAGAAAACGTATCTCTAAAGCGCGAGCGGATAACTTCATTGAAATTCTCGTCAAGATGAAAGTCAACGAAAAGTTCAAAAGCTGAAAGGTATTTGTTTATAAGCTTATTCATTACTGGAATATATTGACGAATAATTCGAGTTTTAATACCCCCATCCTTAAGAATAGTAGAAACAACATTCAACGTAGTTTGATCATTAAACAATTGTTGCTGCTCTGCTTGAAGCTCGCACATTTCTTTTTTTAGTTTCTTTAGACCTGTCTTATCAACCTTTTCTACTTCTTCTTCTGCCTGCTCGAGATCCTTTTTATATGAATTAAGAGCATTCTTAGATATTCGAATCTCACCTCGCTGTTCACTAATATCAAGATTCTTTGCTTTGATTTGATCTTCAACTTCTGAGATCCTATCAGCTCTAGTTTGATATTCTTGAATCTTGGTTTCAAGTTCTTTAATACCTGCTGTAAGTTCTTCTGTCTTTTTTTGTTTTTCGATTGTTGTTCTTGCTTTAAACTCGTGATCTATACCTTGTTTGCACGTAGGACAATTATCATTATCGTGGTAGAATAATATCTCTTTTTCGTGCCTTTTCTTAGTTGCTATCAATTCTCTTTGAACCGATAAAGTCTTTTCTAATTTTTCTTTATTCGACCTTTTATCTTCGATTTGCGAGATCATTAAATTGATAATATCTTCAATCGATTCAATCAACGCTTGCTTATCTTCAATATTATTGATATGCTCTTGCATTTTATCTTTAATCTTATCAACTTCAACCTGACGAATCTTTGTGATTTCAGCATTGTTTTCTTCGGTCAAAAGAATGTTTGACTCGACAATTTCAGAACGATACTTGTTATCATTAATCATTTCTTTATTTGCACTGAGCCTTTCCTTAGCAAGAAGGTTCATTGTACTAAAGACTTGAATGTCAAGAAGATCTTCGATGATATCCCGTCGAGTATGAGCTGGCAATTCCATAAAAGGAATATAGGTTGCACTACCTAAAACTACAATTTGATTAAAAGATTTATAGTTAATACCGAGAATATTTTGCTCGAGATAAGCTTGGTAGTCTTTCTTTGCAGCGTCTTGATTTATAATCTCACCATCTTTAATAATTTCAAAGATTGTAGGTTTGATGCCTCTTCTTACAATGTAGTTAGATCCTCCTACATTAAACTCTAACTCAACTAACAATCCTTTGTTGTTGATAGAGTTGAGAAGCTGTGGTTTATTAATTTTACGAAAAGGTTTACCATATAGACCAAATACGACTGCATCTAAGAATGTTGATTTACCAGCGCCATTAGAGCCACTAATAAGTGTTGAATTCTTTTTGTCGAGATCTATTGTAGTAAAAGCGTTTCCAGTCGATAATATATTTTTATAACGCAGGGTTTTAAAATGTAATCTCATGCTATACTTAAAGCCTCTTGATATAATTCATCAACCGTTTTCTTAACGGCGTTTATATCTGCTGTTGTTTCCAATGAATCAATATAGTTGTGTAGAATTTCTGTAGTGTCTTTCGTTTCGTCTAAAATTTCTTCAACACCAGAAGATTCTAAGTTAAGTGCATCATCAATTGCTTTGATGTCAGCAACTCCTTCGTCATTTAACCTATTCATAAACATATCGTAAATGTAGGCGTTAGACCTATTTTTTACAATGACTTTAATATATGTATCTTTATAACTAGATGTATCGAGATGAGCTACGTCATCGATCGTCATATTAGAATCATCGTACTCAATTTTATGAAACATTCTAAATGGATTTTCAATTTTAGTTACTTCACGAGTCTCTGTATCAAACACATGAAAGCCTCGACTACCTTGGTAATCTGACCATGTCATTTCATAAGGAGCGCCGAGATACTCAATGTTCTGGTGACGTGAGGGATGATGGAAGTGACCAGAATAAACAGACTCAAAATTTTTAAACACATTCATATCAATACCATCATTACAAGGCATGCCTTTCATCATTTCAAATCCTCTGACTTCTAAATGACCCATTACTATATTTGCTTTACTCTTGGCAATGATTTCAAAGTTTTCTTGTTCGTTATCGCGGCAGAGCCAAGGGAGCATAAGGAAAGTAGTAGATCCAAACGTAACCTCTTCGGCTTTACTTTCATAAATTTTAAATGTAGGATAGTCGTCTAGCAAAAGCTGCATTGAGTTGACTTCATTGGTGTTCGTATAAAATGTACAATGATTACCAACCAAAGCATGAAAGTCTATGTTTCGATTTGCTAACTGATCAAAAAGAAACTCTTTACTTCTTTTAAGGCTCAAATAGTTAATGTATTTTCTACGATCAAACGTATCACCAAGATCGAATACAACTTTTATATCGTGCTCATCAACATAGGGAAAGAAAACTTCCATAAAGAACTTTTCTTGAAACTTAGAAAAGATTTGACTATCACCACGACCACCAATGTGGATGTCTGTTACGATTGCAATTTTCATCTAGTCTTTCTTCTTTTTCATTACTTTTTCTTCAAACTCACTAATAAACTCGCTAATGTATTCGGGTTGTTGATTCATTATCATAGCATGATCATCTGAGTCAATAACGTCTAAGTCTGTAAACATATTTTGTGAAGCTTTGAACTTAATATACATTTGCTTTTTTTCTTTTTGAATACGGCGTAAGAAAGCGTACCAAATAATTTGTGTGAAATAAGCAAAAGGATTTTCTGACTTATCTGGATTAAAGTTGTGGATGTATTGAATACAATTTTCAATCCCATCTGAAATCATATCTTCCTTATACGAGTAACCAGAAAAATTAGGACGTGTAGCTAAACGATTCGCCATCATAAAAATACACTTGCCTATGTAGTCTGGAATTCTTGGTTTTGTATCGCCAATTTCTTCTGCTTCTCGACACTCATTTCTGTAGTCGATTAATGCTTGCAAAAGATCTTTGTTATTAACGTAGTTGCGTTTTTTAGCCATAAGAATACCTCTCAAAATTACTATGCTATTCTACCATAATAGAGCAGAATTGTACACCTTTTTTTTATTAATATGCAAAAAAGTATGTAATAATGGTAATTGATATACATTAATGCATAAAGTAGTTGACATCTTCTGAGCGTTGTGGTAGAATCTACTTATCCACCAAAAAGTTAAAGGTAATGTTCATGTTCCCATAAAGGAGTTATAGGTAATACTATATTTCCACAGTGTAGATTCGGTATGGAAATTCTTCCTTGCCATATATGTCAATCCTTTTCCTAAAATGTTTAAGAGTGTAATTTTCATACGAATTAATAGAAAGATCATCAGTGATATCATAAAGTGTAGCTTTATCAGCATCATTTCCTTTACGCAAAGTTCTACCAATTGATTGGAGAACCTTTACTTCAGATTTAGAACTAGACGCAAAGATAGCGTTATCAAGTTTTTTTAAATTGACTCCAGTAGAAAAGACACCATAAGAAGCAAGAATATCATGCTTTTTTTCAGGATCATTTTCAACCAGTTGTCTTATGTATTCACGATCCTCGCCAGATGTTCCACCATAGATAAAGTGAAGTTCACGTCCGTCTTTGCGCAGCAAAGGTTCTAATACTTTACCATGCTTTTCGACGAGATCAAAAAGAATAAGATTATTTTGTCCTTCAAGAGACCAAACAAGATTTCGAATAAAAAGATTTCTCTTCTCGTGATTAGTAATGAATTGTCTCTCAGCCGGCCATTTCTTTTTTGTGTCAATGCCTTTCAGTGCATCTTTAAATTGTTTTCTTGCTTCGGGTGCATGACTTAATATAATAGCCTTTACGTTAAAGTCTGCAATCGTACCACGATCAATTAAATCTTTTGTCGATACGAAGCGATTGACTTCACCAAAACAACCCTCAAGTACAAGCTGATGGGTTTTAGACTCGTCTGACTTTAGAGTGCCGGTAAACCCATGTCTATAGTTACAATGCGTAAGTTTTTCCATAATCGTAGTAAGAGACTTAGCTTGAAATAGATGTGCTTCGTCACCAAGTACAACTCTAAACTGGTCAAACCAATCCTTTGGTTGTTTAACAAGAGATTGCCAAGTGCTAATTACAATCGGGGCTTTCGTATTTTTATCGACACCACCCTGAATTGTATAAATCAAATCCGGATCACAACCATAATCTTTAAAGTCACCTGCCATTTGGTGAACTAATCCAATCGTCGGAACAATAATTAATGCTCTATGCCCAAAGCATTGATAGTAATGTTGTTGAATCAAATAAATGATAAGAGACTTACCAGAAGAAGTTGGTGAGAGTGAAAGAGATCTTTTCTTTTTCAACGCTGTAACAATATATTCGTTTTGGTAATCTCTTGGTTCAAACTTACAACCGATGTCTTTTGCAAGCGCGTATCCATAATCATTATCAATTTCTTCGTCTGCTATTTCATCGGGCAAATTGAGATGATATCCACGAGTCTCGCAAAAATCTTGAAGTTGAGAAGCTAATCCAACATAGAGTATAGGTTTGTGTGGATTAAACAAGCGAATAATCCCATCCCAATATCGGGCCTTATATCTTGGGTTGAATTGATACCCTTGCGGCCGAAAAGAAAAGCGTTCAGAAAGCTCTTGAAGAACTCCAGAATCCGCTTTAATTCTCATGTGTACTGAATTTAAAAACTCAACATTAACAACATCGGTCATTTCAAAGCCAAAACAAAAAGAATCAGTAGTAAAAGAATGTTGGTACACAAAAGCTCAATCGCAAGAATAGTGTGATACCACACCCATCGGGCTTGATACACTTCTTTTACATGAGGGTTTTCGTCACCTGGTAGCTGCTCGACAATTGCTTTGTCGATAGGATTTTGATCAAGCGGTCTTTCAAAAAATTTAACGATTTTATCTAACATTAATAATCACCAGCCTGGAACTTTAACACGTCAATTATTGATTTAATGACAAAGTTTCTTGAGTGTATTGTCTTAATGATATCCTCTAAATAGTTTGCGTTTGCACTATGAAAGTCAATCTTTAAGCTCAAGTTAATAACATCTTTGTCGCTTTGGATATATTTATCAAGATCACCACGCAAGACTTTGAGCTGAAAAGGCTTCCACCCCATTTCAGATAAAGTCTCTTCGTCGATAGATCCATCATAATATTCTCGCTTAAGATGCTCAAGCTCTTTGTATTCTGCTTTAAGCTTTTTAACACGCAATACTTCTTTATAATAAAGGTTATAGTATTTGCTATGAAGTAGCGGGATTTTTTTACTTTCACCAACTAGATTGGTTTCGTCGATAGGCGCATCTTTTGCCCACATTTCACTTATTTCTTCCATAATGTATCTCTAGTTTTATGACAGTGCTATTCTATCACAAACGCATGCAAAAGTACACAATTATTTTTAAATATCTTCGAGTATGAAATTGTCGTATCGAAAAACTACGTTACTAGTAACATAAGTAATTGTTTCTTGTCTAATGTCAAGATCAATTGGTCCAATCGAAATAGGAAATGCGTTTTTGAAAATAAACCGCTTATTTGGATTCTTTTTACTATTGTGTATAATCACTGTGATATCAGAATAGTAGCTTGACACTTCTTCTATTTTTCGATTATATTGATCTCCTCTTGTTTCTGGAGATCCCATTCCTTCGAGCCACTCAAGAATTTCACGATAGTTATTCATATTTTCGTCAACAATAATGTTAACATCTAAATATCCATATACTAATTTATCAGTAACGTTATATAAAGTTTTAAGAGGAGACTCAAAAGTAGCTCCTTGGGAGTCGATACTAGGAATAGTCACTTGCTGAGCATAGAATTCTACGTTTGGCATTTTCGCAATAGAAATGTCGAACGAAGCCGGTGATAAATAATTAGTTGTAGCCATGTAGCCTCCAATTTGTTATTTACTATTTATAAGGTGATGTTAATGAAAAATATGCATACTCTCAATACCAACATACGTACGCACGGTTTGAATACGTATAATATAATGGAAATCCATAACCATTTTATTGCGCTAAAAACATATGAATGGTGGTATAAACCTTTACCCGGTGATATTGTTGTTGATCTTGGAGCAAGTGTCGGAGCATTTTCTTGCTATGCTCTTGATTCAGGTGCTGACGAGGTTTACGTAGTAGAACCAAATGTAGATCTATTGAAAAACGCTATTTTCAATGTTAGCCCATACATGTATACAGATGCGCCAAATAAACCAAAACTTCATTTTATTAATAAAGCTATAGGTGAAAGCCAAGATCGCGCTGATCATGTTTTTCAATCAAACATGTTTCCTTTTAGAAGAAACATTGATGTTATTTCTTGGGACAAGTTTATAGAAGAAAACAAAATTGAGCACATTGATTTCTTAAAAGTAAATATTCAAGGCGGAGAATATGATATTTTTACAGAAGAGAGATTAGAGTTTTTTAAAACGAAAGTAAGACACATTGCTATAATGCTTTATTTAGATAATGATAATCGTCTCTTTGCCGCTGAACACATGGTCAATACTTTTTTAAAGCATTTTTTACCAGCGAATGAAGAAAACAAAACAGATATGATGCATCAAAAAGTAAGAACACAAAACTGGAATATCTTTGAAGAATTAATGTATAATGGTGGTATTAGGGCAATTACTCAAAACCCTCAAGGCCCAAAAATATTACCGATTTATATTACCAATTGGTAACGTAAACCATAAAGTTACCATTCCATACTGGCCATTCTTTCAAAATGTGCTGGGTGTCCCACGCTCTTTTGCGATGATCTTCATTGAGAAACCTCATAGGTAATTCTTTAATTTCGTGCCGATAGAAATTATGAATATAGTGGTCTCTAAAAGCTAACCATTCGTATGGTGCTTCTCTAAAACAATTGAGATGAAACTCAACTGCCATGTGTCTAACACTGTTTTTAAGAAATTCTACGTTTTCGGCA